>Ga0209577_10000129_pt1 | contig 70517 bp, 62 predicted proteins | sample GraSoiAngelo_109_FD_185874 | JGI IMG/M metagenome (GOLD analysis project Ga0209577, IMG submission 185874) | Grasslands soil microbial communities from the Angelo Coastal Reserve, California, USA - 14_0903_12_20cm (SPAdes) (version 2) | ecosystem: Environmental > Terrestrial > Soil > Grasslands... | reverse complement strand
TTCACCGGTCCACTATCCTGGAAACGAGGAGGAGAGGATACCACCGCTCGATGGTCGCAGGAGAATCGATGAAGCATGCGACCTAGCTGGGAGGAAAGGCTAGGGGCTGATTGCTCGGGCCGTAGAAGGACGTTGCAGCGCCGTGAAACCTCTTCTCTTCTTCGGCGGGTCGGTTAGAATCCCTGGGTCCAAGAGACCTTCGTTTTTTCAGAATCGATGGAGGCGATGATGAACGCGTATTTCCGTTTTCGATCCGTTGGTTTCCTGGCCGCGGCCACTTGCGTCATGCTGGCCACGTCCTGTTTAGCAAGCGCTCAAGAGGCTTACACTCCCACGCCGGAGAACCTGAAGGCGCGCACATGGTTCGAGGACGCGAAGTTCGGCATGTTCATTCATTGGGGCGTCTACAGCGTCCTCGGCGACGGGGAGTGGATCATGGAAACACGGCCCATCAATCGCACCGATTACGCAAAGCTCCCCAATTTCTTCAATCCCATCAAATTTGATCCCGCGGCGTGGGTCGCGCTGGCCAAAGCGGCCGGGATGAAGTACATCACCATTACGTCGAAACATCATGACGGGTTTGCGATGTTCGATTCGAAGCTGACCGACTGGAACGTCGTGGCGCGCACGCCCTACGGAAAAGATGTAATCGGCATGCTCGCCGCGCAGTGTCACAAGCAGGGGATCAAGCTCTTTGTCTACTATTCGCAACTCGATTGGCATTCGGAGGATTATTTTCCGCGCGGGCGGACAGGGCATCGCACCGGGCGGCCGGATTCGGGGAACTGGGATGCGTATCTGAACTTTATGGACGGACAATTGCGCGAATTGCTGACAACTTACGGTGAACTTGGCGGCGTGTGGTTCGACGGGATGTGGGACAAGCCGGACGCGGACTGGCATCTTGCGCGGACCTACGGATTGATTCACCAACTACAGCCGCAAGCGCTGATCGGCAGCAATCATCATAGGACTCCCTTTCCCGGCGAGGACTTTCAGATGTTCGAGAAAGATTTGCCCGGCGGGCACACGCAGAGCTTCAACGCGGAACAAGGGGTGAGCGCGTTGCCCCGGGAGACTTGTGAGACGATGAACAACTCCTGGGGATTTAACATTACCGACGATCGCTACAAAAGCACCGCGGACTTGATCCGCTACCTGGTGCGCGCTGCGGGACGGAATGCGAATTTTCTTTTGAATGTTGGCCCGATGCCGAATGGCGAAATTCAGCCGGAGTTTGTGCAGCGCCTGACGGAAGTGGGAAAGTGGACCAAGCAATTCGGAGAGTCAATCTATGGGACGCGCGGCGGGCCGGTGGAGGCGGGGCCGTGGGGAGTGACGACAGAGCGGGGCTCGACCGTTTACGTGCATGTGCTGGATTGGAACCAAGCGGTGCTGGCGCTGGCGGGCATTCCGCGCGGAGTGCGTTCGGCAAAGTTGTTGCGTGACGGAAGCAGCGTGGAATTCAGCGCAGTTAAGGAGGGATTGGTGCTGCGGGTGCCGGAAGCCCAGTCGGAAGAAGTGGACCGCGTGATTGCGCTCGAACTGGAACCGGCCAAGTAACCGCTTTGCGGTTCACGCCGGGAGCACTCGCTCCGAGAACCGGGCTTGGCGAGGCCCTGGACTTGTGAGCTTATCGTTTGGCCGAGGATTCGACGAGTTTCAACACAAGCACCTTGCCGTCCGAATGAAAGCTGCCGCCCGTGGCCGTTTTGGCTTCCTTCAGGGGATTTTCAGGAAGGAAGTAAGCGATTTCACTGACCAGCCCGGTTGAGCAAAGAGTTTTCTCGACGTAATCGCGCTCCAGGTCGATATCGGGATCAATTTTGTGCGTAATGCCGTTGTTACGTTGGTCGCGTTCGATTCCGATGTCATGCGTGGCCGCGCCAACCCAAAGCGTTTCTCCATGCACTTGAATGGGAGCCTTCCAAATGCGCAGGTGGTTGCGCGACTTAGCGACGTACAGAGGCTCCGCGTGAGCCCAGCCGTAGTCCTGCGGGCGTCCAAACAGGTAAAGCTGGCTCATGGGCATGTTGAGATAAGACTCATGCGACATGCTTTCGATGATGCCGTGCAAGACCGCGTCTTTGACATCGGCATCCACCTGCACCCATCCTGCAGCAAGGAAAGCATTTCGCATGGCTGATGCCGAGCCAAGAATTAGAAGATTGACCATATCTCCGGGATGCCCCTGTTTGTCGCTGACGCGCCGCGGAATTTTGGAGAACAGCCCATTATCAATGCCCGGGATGGAAGCGATGCTTTTCGCCACGACGACATGTGCTTCGCCGTCCGCCGGAGCGTACACTTCAATCAGCACGACATACGTGCCCGTGGCGGGATCTTTGCTTTCTTGGTTGATTCCAAGCGCGAGACGCCCGGTAATGGGCGCAACCACATCGCAATGTGCGCCAACCAGAAAAGGCTGCGCCGCGTCTTTGTCGCCGATGCGCCCGATCAAGGCGCCACGCCCCGCATCGTTAAGGGGCAGAACGCGCAGGAGGTCTCGAAAGCCGCGAGCCAGGCCGTCGGGTCCGTTGTCTTCCTTGGCGTCGGAATAGCGCAGTTTCCCGGTCGCGCTCATGACCACGTGTTCGCCGGGCTGCACGTCCACACCGGTATCCATCCAGGAAGCATCGCCAGTGATTTGCACTTCCTGGGAGACGCGTTTTTTTCCATAGGCGGGCTGCGACTTCGAGCCATTCTGCGCTGCCGGTGCTTGCCGAGCTTGGTTTTTGCCGTTCTCGCGAACAAGTTGGGCGTGCCGAGAACCCGGCAAAGTGGCGATGGGGAGTGAAAGTCCTAGAGTGAGAAGAATTGTGTGCTGGAGAAGCCGAGCCATTCTGGAAGTGTCACCTGTAGCGAACCTGCGCGAATTTCTAGTCTAAGCAGATGCGATTCACCCCGGCAAGTCTTGCCGCCTGATAGCACTGGAGAAGTTAGTAAAAGAAGCGCGACCTAAACGTCTCCTTCGTTGCAGTTAGACGGGTGCGAAAAACTTTCGCTCATATACGCGATTCCTTGACGGAAAGGGAGGGCGACGGTAGATTGAAAGCATGCCGCAGCATTGCGAGAGGACATAGACCGCTCCCCGATGTTCCCTTCCTTGCTGAGGGAGCCTAAAGGTAGAAACAAACAAAGCCACTTGCCCGATTGAGGGCTGCGGCAGCCGGAATGAGAAAAACGAGACAACTAGCATTGCTTTTCGCACTTTGTGCGACTGCCGCGTGGCAGGCCGCGGCGCAGGGCACCAAGCAAGTCCCCGTGCAAGCGGGGCTGCAAGCCCGGTCCGAGACGCAGACCCCTCCTCCCTCTTCACACGCGCAAGCCCCTGCGGAAAACACCGTTACCGTGGATGGCAGCGAAGCCATGTTCACGACCATGTGCGCGCTGCTGGCGTCGGGCTTTGAATCCAACGTCAACTCCGACAATTGGACGGCCTTCCGGGCCCAGATGCGTGAGCGTTTGCGCAAGCAACAAGGACCGGCTGTGGATGCGATCCGGCAATTCTATCGCCAGCACGAATTGCGCGACCCCGGTGCGACGCTTTCCAGATATTTGTGGTTCGGCTTGGTTTCAGGCCCAGCTCCAAATTTTCAGCCCATCCTGCGCCGCGATGAATTGCCCCCCGATGTGATCGCGCTTTTGGGATTCAGCGAACTTCTTTCGAGCTACTACCGGGAACAGAAAATTGCTGATCTATGGCGGCAGGTGCAGCCGATTTATAACCGCGAAATCCAGCCTTTACAGGAGCCGCTAACACAGATCGTATACACGACGACCGGATATCTTCGCGAGATTCTCGATCCCTACGGCCCGCGCAAATTCAACATTATTGTTGAACCGCTGGTTGGGCGAATTACCAACGTGCGGAATTTCGGCGACCACTATGCGCTGGTGCTGAGCGGAGCGGAGGACCTCCCCCTGGACGTGGTGCGCCACGCGTTTCTGCACTTCATGCTGGACCCGCTCCCGCTGATGTATCCCCACGTGGTCGCAGTGAAGCGTCCGCTCTATGACATTGCGGCGAAAGCGCCGCGTCTGGTGGATGACTTGAAGGACGATTTCCCCTCGTACTTCGCAGAATGCACCGTGCGTGCCGTGGAACTACGCATGAAGAGGATGTCGCCAGGGGAGCGTGAAGCCGCATTGCGCCGCAATGATGCGGACGGTTACGTGCTCGTGAGGCCGCTGGTCACGGCCTTGGCCGGCTTTGAAAAGTCGGAACCGTCGATGAAGCGGTACTTTCCGGATTTGGTCAGAAGCATCGACGAAAAAGCAGAGGCCAAACGGTTAGCTGGGATTCCATTCGCCGCTGCTGACACAACAAAGAGCGACGATGCGGCCGTGGAAGTCGTAGCGCGCCCAAAGAGAGCATTGCCAACCACGGTCCCCAATGACGCCGATGCTATCGCCGAGCTCACCGAAGGCGAGCGGCAAATTGCCGCAAAGAATTCTCCTGCGGCCGAAGCGGCGTTTCAGAAAGTTCTGATGAAGTATCCGGACCAACCGCGCGCGTGGTTTGGCATGGGAGTTGTTGCCTACATGGATCACAACGTAGCCCGGGCCAAACAGGTTTTCGGGAGCTTGACCACCGGGGAGCATGCGGCCACCAGCGACCCGCGAGTTTTGACTTGGTCGCATGTCTATCTCGCGCGGATTTATGATTACGAAGGGAATGCTTCCGGGGCCAAGGCGGAGTATGAGTCGGCGTTAGCAGTGCCGGGTGGCCCGCAAGAAGCCAGGCAGGCAGCGCAAAAGGAGCTCGCCGCATCTGCCAACGACAAGCCGACGCCGCAGCCGTAGAATAACTTTATTCTCGTTCGGGTTCTGGGCCCTAAGGCGATAGAAATGGAAGAAGGCGTGAACGGAACCATTGGTGGGAATCGAGAAGAAGCCATGAGCTTGATAACGGCCAGCAGGGTGCCCCGAAGTAGGTTTGTGGCGTCGAACGGATGCCCTTAGCCAATCAGGGACCGAGACCGAATAGGAGAAAAGGAATGAGAAAGAAATCGAACCTTTGGTTGAGAGGGTTGATCCTAGCCGGATTTTTGTCTGGCACTTGCGCTCTGGCCGCCGCCGAGGGCAGCCAAGGCTCTCAGAGCAGCCAAGGCAGCCAGAGCCAACCGCCCGCTCAATCTACCGACAAATCGAAGACCCCGGACGTCACGCCGCTATCGCTCGATAATACGCCCGCCCCCGTGAACGCCGAAGAAGACGCGGCCTTCAAAGCGTTCCAAGCCGTGCCGATGAGCGACGCCAAGCAGAAGATCCAATCAGGAGAAGCTTTCCTGCAAAAATACCCGGAGAGTCGCTATAGGACGGGCGTGTACGCTCCGTTGGTGTTTGCTTGCTTGCAAGACGGGCAGGTGCAGAAAATGGAGGAATACGGCGAAAAGGAAATTGCGCTGGCGCCGAACGACGTCTCCACACTCGCGATCATGGCGCAGACGCTTCCTCGCAGCATCCATTCGAGCACTCCGCCGGCGGAGGCCACTCAATTGCTGGAAAAGGCCGAAAAGTACTCGAAGCAGGCCATCGAGATTGCTTCCACGCTTCCGAAGCCGGCAAACATGACCGATGAAGCGTTTGCGGCGGCCAAGAATCAGGATCTAGCCATGGCCCACAGCGGTCTGGGACTGGTCTACATTCGCCGGGGCAAAAACGCTGAAGCCATCACGGAATTGAGTGAGGCGGTGAAGGTGGATCCGAACCCCGACCCCGTGAATTACTACCTGTTGGGTATGGCCAGCAAGAGCACTTCGCATTTCGATGATGCCATTACCGCTTTCAATAAATGCGCGGCTGTGCCTGGGGCCATGCAGGCCGTCTGCAAAGCTCAGGCGGATGACGCAAAGAAAAAGAGCACCACGGAACTGAGCGCGCCCAAGTAAATTAGGCCGCCATTTTATACGAATTATGCAGGAAACGATGCGGATTGCCGATGCGGCGCTGGAGGAGCGCCTGGGTCACAGGTTCTCGAATCGAGCGCTGCTCGACCAAGCCCTGACCCACAGCTCGGCGATTCCTGAGTTGCGTGGAGCTGGTTCGGAGGCCTCCGGCGATTTTGCGTCAGATAATGAGCGCCTGGAGTTCCTGGGGGACGCGGTCCTTGAGTTGCTCGCCAGCGAATATCTCCTGGCAGCTTTTCCGGAGTGGTCGGAAGGACAACTTTCGAAAAGCCGTGCGCGCATCGTGAACGCAAGTTCTCTGGAGTCCGCGGCGCGGCGCTTGCATCTGGGGGAGCACCTCCGCTTGGGGCGCGGTGAAGAAAAAACCGGCGGACGCGAGAAGCAAACGCTGCTGGCCGACGCCTTTGAAGCTGTAGTCGCAGCGGTTTATCTAGATGCCGGACTGGGTGCCGCGCGGGAGCTGCTGCAGCGGATTTTGTTCGAGCAAGCTTTGGAGGAGCGCGGCGAACGTATCGCCGAATCAGACCGCAAATCGGCGCTGCAGGAATTTCTGCAAGGGCGCGGGCAGCCCCCGGCGGAGTATCGTTTGGCTGGAGAAAGCGGGCCGGATCATCAGAAGACTTTCCAAATCGAAGTCTGGATTAATGGGGAATGTCTAGCGAGGGGCGAGGGCAGCACGAAAAAAGAGGCGGAGCAGCAAGCTGCACGAAGCGCCCTGGAACAACTTGAACGGACAGGAGTGAAAGGCTGAGAAGGAATGCCTGAGCAAACACTGGCACCAGTCCCCGAATCAACACAGGCTCCAACGCCGGTGGCCAAGCCAGAGGAGTACCGGGAGGAGACCACTCTTTCCGAATATCTGGAGTCGTTGCTCGTTACTGTGATTCTCGCCTTGTTCGGCACCACCTTTATCGTGCAGGCCTTCAAGATTCCTTCCGCATCTATGGAAGGCACGCTGCTGATCGGCGATCATTTGCTCGTCAACAAGTTTATTTTTGGCGGCACCGGTGCTTGGTACGACAAATTTCTTCCCTACCACCCGCTCCAACGTGGCGACATCATCGTTTTCAAGTTTCCTTATCAGGAGCACCAGCACTTTGTGAAGCGAGTGATTGGCTTGCCGGGCGATCGCGTGAAAGTCGTCGATCAAGTCGTCTACGTCAACGGCAAAATGCTCAACGAGCCTTACGTCGTCCACGATCCCACTGCCCGCTATGACCCGTTGAATTACAACTTTCCGCCGCCGCCGAGACAAATGATTGTCTCAGGCCTGCAGCCGGAATGGGCTCAGGAAATGAAGAAATTCATCCGGGGGGACGAAATCGTTGTGCCCCCGGGGAAGTACTTTGCGATGGGGGATAATCGGGATCAGAGCTGGGACAGCCGTTTCTGGGGCTTCGTGGACCACGACGCTATCATGGGGCGGCCTTTTTTGATTTATTGGTCGGTTGAGGCGAAGAGCAGCGATTACAGCGGAGAGAGCACGTTTTGGTCGCGGCTGGAAGGAATATTTGAGACCCTCGCGCACCTGCCTTCCCGCACGCGATGGAGCCGGATGCTTCATACCGTGCACTGATTGTCAGCCGGTTTTTTGCGTTGTGCCCGGCGCTACCTTTTTCCGCAAGAGTTCCTTAAACTTCCGAACAGCATGAGCAAGCTTAAGAAATGGTGGAAGGCGGGCGCCGTCGTGGTGTTGGCGCTTGTGACCTTGCAAGTAGCCGTCTCCTTGCTGGCGAGGACTCGCCGAGTGCACGCTTATCTCACCGCGCATCTCGAGCGGGCTTTTGGAAGGCCCGTCGAGGTGGGCAGTTTTGGCGCGCGCATTTTCCCAAGTTTGGAGCTCTACGCCGACGGGGTCACCGTGGGCGAAGATCCCGCATTCGGCTACGAGTACTTCCTACGTGCCGAGCAATTGAGCGCGGGCTTGCGGTGGTTTGGTTTATTGCGCGGTCATTTTGAATTTGGAACCTTGTCCTTCGGCAAGCCCAGCCTGATTCTGGAGCGCAACTTTCAAGGCCGATGGAACCTGGAGCGCTGGCTGCCCCCGCCAAAGAATGCGGGCGAGCAAAATCGCCTCATCTACGGGCCACCATCCCCCGCTCCTCCGGTAAATCGCTTGCAACGAATTCGATTTGACGAAGGACGCATCGATTTCAAGAATCAAGACGAAAAGCTGCCCTTTGCCTTCACAGGAGTTTCCGGCAGCGTCGAACAAGTTTCTCCCGGCCGTTGGCAACTTCAGCTCGAAGCCCAGCCTTGGCGCAGCGGTGTTGTTTTGCAGTCGGCGGGAATTATTCGAGTAAGCGGAGACCTTGCGGGCACTTCGGCTCGCTTGCAGCCCGCGCAAGTCACCTTGCACTGGAGCGAAGCTTCCCTCGCCGATGTCTTCCGGCTGATCCATGGCCAGGATTACGGCGTCCGCGGTCTTTTCACTCTGGACGCCACAGCAAAGAGTACCGCGGGTGCAGACGATGGTCCCGGTGATTGGACCTATACCCTGCAAGCGCGCGCGCGCCGCATTCACCGCTGGGATTTGACCGAACGTGCGGACAGTCCTGCCTTGAATGTGAACGTTAACGGGCGATGGAACGTGGGCACCGGAACTTTCGCTGCCGATCAATTCACGGTCGAGGGGCTACGCTCGAACCTTCGCGGAAAGTTTCTTTACGCTTCGGAGAGCCCAACCGCGATGGAGTTGCGCTTGGACTCGATGGGCGTTCAAGCTTCTGACTTGCTCGAGTGGTACCGTGCTTTCCACCCCGACGTCGCTGAAGGCATCGTCGCCGATCAATATTTTACCGGCGGCATGATTCTGCGTGGCTGGCCTCTTTCTGTCGAGTCTGCCGCTCTTTCCAGTAGCGAGGGTACGGTTAAAGTGCCTGGATTCACAGAACCGATCCTAATTGGATCGATCGCCGGTGGCCGCGAACGCTCTCGCATCGTGATTGGCCCTGTGCGGATCGCCCTGGGGGGTAATCCTCGCGACGTCATTCTTGCGAAGCGTCGCCACCTAGCGCCGGCCACGGAGAATGCGGCGGATTTGACGTTCACGCAGGACTTAAAAACGGATGCAGGTGGCATCAGCGTTGAGGCCAGCCTTCCCAAGGCCGAAGATTTTCTAAAACTTGCGGCTTTCCTGGGCTGGCCAATCAATCACGGGTGGGAGCTCACAGGGCCCGCGTCGGCAGTCACGCAGTGGGCTTGGAAAGAACCTTTTCACGGGCGCTGGAATGGTTCGGTTTCGGTCAGGAAAGCATCTTTGACGGTGGCTGGCCTGAACCTGCCGCTGAATTTAGTGGAAGCTGGTCTGGGCTGGAGAGCGGGGCGGCGCACGGCTCGCTTGCTAAGAGTCGAAGGCTTTGGCGGCAATTGGATGGGGTCAGTAGCGGAAGAGCCCAAGACTGGGACTGGCGAAGAGACCACTCCTAATTGGAAATTCGATCTGAGCGTAGATCACTTGAACGCTGCCGAACTCGACCGCTGGGTGGGGCCACGCGCGCGGCCCAACTGGCTTCAGCGGCTGCTGCACTCTTTTTTGCGTGAAGTCACTCCGGCGACGCCTGCCAGTGAACTGGTGCGGCGTATCGACGCGGAAGGCCGTCTGCGCATAGCCCGCTTGACCATCGAAAAACTGAGGCTAGAGAACGTCGTGGCTCGGGGTTCCCTGCGCGATTTGAAGCTGGATGTGCAGGATTCCGAAGCGGAATGGGCGGGAGGCCACGTGCGGGCAAAAATGGGCGCTAGTTTTCTGCCACGCCCGGTTTATGAAGTCAGCGCGAACCTCGACCGCGTCAACCTGGCGAAATTGCCGGTAACGGGGCGTCTTGCTGACCGTTTGAGCGGCGCTGCTTCCGGGAACCTGCAATTGAAGACCACTGGAGTTGGGCGCGATGAGCTACTCAAAAATCTCGATGGAAGGGGCATCGTCAAACTGAAAAAAGTCGAGCTCCGGGGCTTGGACTTGCCCGCTAGCGTTGTGGATGGTGCTGCTCGCTCAGGGATTTCACGCTGGCCGGCCGGAGAATGTGCCTTCCTGGTCCGTAATCGCAGCCTCGTCTTGCAATGGCTTCAGCTCAATGGTCCTCGCGAGCGGACCTCTGTCGAGGGCACTGTAAGCTTCGGGTCGGAGGCGGATTTGAGCGTTTCCCTACAGTCAAGAGAAGGAATCAAGGCACAAGCAAAGAAGGCTTCCACGAACGGACATGTCTTGAAGATTTCCGGGCCGCTCGAGGAGCTCCACTTGACCGCGGCGAAAACTCCGGAGCCGCAAGTGGCGAATTGAGTTTGCCGCGGGTTCATCATGCTCGCTGTCCGTGACAGTCACAAATAGAGGAGGAAAGGATGAATCGTTCTGCCTTGGCGGTTGCCTCGGTACTCTTTCTTTTGGCGGTTACCGTCGCGCCGGGGCGCGAGCAGCGCGCCAGCCTCCTTCCAAAACTCAAGTCCGGCCAAGCGCTCACCTATCTCATCCGCTATCGCAGCACGAAAGACGTCAAGACCGAGAGTAACGTCGCCATTCCCCTGGCTCCCGCAGCTTCGCAGACCGACGCCCGCGGGCTGCTGTACATCCAAATTCTGGATTTGCAGCAAACTGGCGGCAAGCCCGCGATTCAGGCGCGAAGCCAGTTTCTGAACGGCGATGCTGAAGCGTCCGCCGCGAAACCCGCCAGCGAAAAATCAAAATCCCCACCGAAGCCTCTCGCGCCCGCAGGCAATCCCGTCGAGTTCACCATCTCGCCCGAAGGCTATGCGGAAAAAGTCACCGGCCTCGACAATCTAACTGAGGAACAGCAGCAAATCTGGCAAGAGTGGGTCGCGCGGTTCGCCATGGCCTGGGCCGTTCCTTCACCGCGCGTCAAAATTGGCGACAACTGGAAAATCGAGCGGCCCGAGCGAGCCACTTCTCCCATCGCCGCGCTGATTTGGACGCGCGATTCTTCCTACGTTCGCGATGAACCCTGCGCTCCCGCTCAGCTTTCCATCACCGGTGAAGTCACTCCCTCGAGCGGCGCAACGGATATTTGCGCCGTCGTGCTCACCAACGCGAAGCTCGTGCAAAAATCTTCGCCCAAAGACGCCACACCCGAAGACTTCAAGCTCCACCAACTCAAGACTATGGGCACGGCCAAAGGCTCGAACGAATTGATCACTTACATTTCGCTCACCACGGGCCTCGTCGTCCGTGCCACCGAAGAAGCAGACCAGCAGATGGATGTCACCGTCGCCAAAGCCGACGGCTCCAACGGCGTGCATTACAATGTGGACGCCAAAAGCGAGCTGGAAGTCCTGCTGCTGACACAGGCTCAGTTGCCGCCTCAGCCCTCTCGGCACTAGGCGAGCGCGGTAACGACTCTCCTCGTAAATGGCCGGCTTGCGTGGCAGAGTATAATCAAGGTTTGCGCCTTGTCCGGCGAACCCGCAGGAGACGCTCGCAATGAAATTCAAGCTGCACAGCAACTATCAGGCTCGCGGCGATCAGCCTGCCGCCATCGATCAGCTTTTCGCTGGAGTTGAATCCGGCGAAAAACACCAGGTCCTGCTTGGGGTCACCGGTTCTGGCAAGACGTTCACGATGGCCAAGGTCATCGAGCAATCCAATCGCCCGGCGCTTGTTCTTGCGCACAACAAAACGCTGGCTGCGCAGCTGTATCACGAATTTAAAGCGTTTTTCCCGGAGAATGCCGTCGAATACTTCGTCAGCTACTACGACTACTACCAGCCGGAAGCCTACGTTCCGTCCGCCGATCTTTACATCGACAAAGAAGCCACCATCAACGACGAGCTCGACAAGCTGCGCATGAGCGCCACGCGGTCGCTCTTCGAGCGCCGTGATGTGGTCATCGTCGCTTCCGTCTCCTGCATTTACGGCCTCGGCTCGCCCGAAGCTTATTACGGCATGTTGGTTATGCTCGAAAAAGGCCAGCAGACTTCGCGGGAAGCGCTCCTCCGCCGCCTCGTCGACATTCAGTACGAGCGCAGCGAAGACTTGCGCCGTGGCACCTTCCGTGTTCGCGGCGATATGATCGAGATTTATCCCACTTACGAAGATCAGGCTTATCGCATCGAAATGTGGGGCGACCAGATTGACACGCTTCGCCAGATCGATCCGCTCACGGGCGAAGTTCGCGCCGGCAACGAAGATCTCTCGCGCGTTCCTGTCTACCCGAAAACGCACTACGTCATGCCGCAGGACCAGCGCGATCGCGCCATCGTGGGCATTCAGGAAGAGCTCGAGTGGTGGAAGAAAGAGCTCGAGAAGCAAGGGAAATACGTCGAAGCCCAGCGCGTCGTGCAGCGCACGCTCTTCGACATCGAAATGATGCGTACCATCGGCTATTGCCACGGCATCGAAAACTATTCGCGCCACCTCAGCGGCCGCTTGCCCGGCGAAGCTCCTCCGACTCTGCTCGATTACGTGCCGCAGGACTACCTGATGTTCATCGACGAATCCCACCAGACTGTGCCGCAAGTCCGCGGCATGTTCCACGGCGACCGCTCGCGCAAGCAAACGCTGGTGGACTACGGCTTCCGCATGCCCTCGGCGCTCGACAATCGCCCGCTCACCTTCGAGGAATTCGAGCACCGCATGAATCAAGTCATTTATGTTTCTGCGACGCCCGGTCCTTACGAACTCACGCGCGCCGGCGGCGTGGTTGTCGAGCAAGTGATTCGTCCCACCGGCCTCGTCGACCCGGAAGTGGAGATTCGCCCTGTCAAAGGCCAGGTGGACGATCTGCTGGAAGAAATTCGAGTCCGTGCGGAGAAAGGAGAACGTGTGCTGGTCACCACGCTGACCAAGCGCATGGCCGAAGATTTGTCCGAATATTTCACCGAGGTCGGCGTCCGCTGCCGCTACCTGCATTCCGAAGTGGAAACGCTCGACCGCATCAAGATTCTGCGCGATTTACGCCGCGGTGAATTTGACGTGCTCATCGGGATTAACCTGCTGCGTGAAGGCCTCGACCTTCCCGAAGTGTCTCTCGTCGCCATTCTCGATGCCGACAAGGAAGGCTACCTTCGCAGCGCCACTTCGCTCATTCAAACCATCGGCCGCTGCGCGCGTCACATCGAAGGCCGCGCCATGCTCTATGCCGATCGCCGCACCGATTCCATGAATCAAGCCATCGACGAAACCAACCGACGCCGCGCCAAGCAGATGGCCTTCAACAAGGAAAACAACATCACGCCGATGTCCATCGTGAAGTCCGTGGACATGGAGCTAGCGCGCATTGTCGAGGCCGATTATGTTTCTGTTCCTGTGGACGACAGCATGCTCGATGCGGCCGCTGCCGAAGTCAAAAACGAGCAGCAGCTCGCTCAATTGCTCCAGCAACTCGAAAAGCAAATGCGCGAAGCTGCCAAAAAATTCGAATTCGAGCGCGCTGCCCAGCTTCGCGACCGCATCCGCAGCCTCAAACAAAAAGACATGGCTGGGCTTTTTTCCCGCCCATCCGAGCCCGGCTCGGATGCCGTCGAACAAAGCTCCCGAGTAGCAGAACCTTAGTCCGGCCGTGCCGTCTGATTCCTCCAGCGTGCCGGTGATCCTGGAGACCGAGCGTCTCCTCCTCAGCACATGGCAATCCTCGGACTGGATGGCTTTGCGTCCAATCGCTACCGACGTGGAAGTTATGCGCTACATCACTGGTGGCGTGCCTTGGACCGATGAGCGTATTCAGTCGTTCGTGAACCGCCAGCTCGAACTTTTTTCCGAGCGTAGTTTCTGCAGATGGAAGCTGCTCTTGAAATCAACCGGGGAAGTGATCGGCTTCTGTGGCGTGGGATTCTGGGGCGACGACCTCGATCCGGAGATTGGATGGTGGCTTGCTCGCCCGTACTGGGGTCGCGGTCTTGCAACGGAAGCGGGCCGCGTTGCGTTGAGGGATGCGTTTGACCGCGTAGGCTTGAAACGAATTATCTCCATAGCCAGGCCGGCGAATACCGCTTCCGTTCGAATCATGGAAAAACTCGGCCTTAAGCGGGAAAGCGAATTCGAAAAAGACGGCGTGCGCCTCGTCCGATACGCGATTCATTATTCCTCGCAAGCCATCATAGCCTCCTGACCCGCTCGCGGGAAGGGTTTTCCTGGAGTCCCAACTAAACCCTTCTCAACCAGCTAAACTACGCCTCGTTTCAAATCATCCAGCGCGTAAAACGTGTCTCGCCACACAATCCCGCCCTGCCACAGCGTAACTACCGTGGATCGCAGCACCATGTAGCAGAAAAGCAGCGCCCCTAACGGATGCGTCAGCGCATACAGCGGCGACACACGCATCACCCACGTGACCCCTGCGTGGAAACTCAGGGCAATCGCAACGGCGACCCCACTGCATCCGAAAATCCACCCATGCCCCAAAATCACTCCGCCAAACGGCAGGACGTCCATCAGCAACATTCCCGCGACTTGTGCGGCCACGATTCTTAGGTCGTAGCCTGCTCCTGCAAAAAAGTTCTTGGTCACTCCTCGCACGAGATTGCCCACTCCCGCCTGCCAGCGCACCGTGACGAAATCCTGCGCCACCGCGCAACCGGAACGAAAGCCCGCTTGCTTCACGATTTTTCCCAATTTCATGTCGTCGACCACTTCCATCGCCAGTCGCCTGTGCGTCCCGCTGGCTTCATAGGCGGAACGCCGCACCAGTTGAAAAGCCCCGACCCCCACGTACCGCGAAGACCGGCGATTGCTGACTTGCCCTGGGTTCGCCGCCAGATGAAAGCCCAGCCCAAAAAAAGTGATGAGCACAGTCTCCCAGAACCCCACCATTTCCACGTGGCCCAGCAGCGTGAGATGGTCCAGGTTGCAAGCTCTCACGAGCGAAATCGCGCGGCGCAAGACATCGGGTTTGAAGCGCACATCCGCGTCGGTAAATAGCAGCCACTCGCCTGAAGAAGCTTCATACGCCTTTTGCAGTCCATGCGGCTTGCCCAACCAGCCCTTAGGCAAATGGTCCACGTGCACAACGCGCAGCCGTGGATGCGCCGCCGCAAACTCGTCCAGGATTCGACCCGTGGCGTCTTGCGAACGGTCATCGACGGCGACCACCTCGATGTCCGGATAATCCATTTCCATGAGCGTCGCGAGCGCTGCTGGCAACTTTTCTTCCTCGTCTCTAGCGCTGAATAGAATGGAGATTCTCGAGCACTCGCTGTCCGTCGCAGGAGAGAAATGCTCTAGCCACGGTAGCCGAACCGCCCCCGCGGCCACGCGAAGACCATAGGTCACCCAGAAAAATGCAATAAGCCCAAAAAGTGCGAGCCACAGAATATGCAGTTTTATTTCACCTCAGAAGCGCAGCAGGAAAGAAGCCGCTACCAAATCATCGCCGCAATAGATTTTCCCGAGTCACCAGCCACTGCCAGTCACGAGTCACGAATCACCAGGCCCCAGCCACCAGTAGCTTCGCCAATAAAGTAGCATCCGCATGACCCTCTCAGGTTATCCTAACACGGTATGGAGAAAACCCTGGCCATCCTGGGGGCCGGGCGCGTAGGGCGCGCGCTGGGACGCCGCTTGCGCGAATTGGACTGGAAGATTGGCGTGGTGGTTAGCCGGAGTGAACCCGCCGCAGAACGAGCCGTCCGCTTTATCGGAGCCGGGAAACCGCACGGCGCTCTGACACGTCATGTTCTTGCGTCGCATGTCATCCTGGTTGCCACGCCCGATGACGCGATTGCCGCGGTGGCCCGCGAGCTCGCGCGCATGGTTGGAGAGGAATTACAAGAGAAAGTGGTTTTACACACCAGTGGTGCTCTTGATTCCCGCGCGCTCGCCCCAGTGAAGAAATGTGGGGCCGCCGTCGGCAGCATGCATCCTTTGCAGACATTTAGTGGAGTTGGTGTGCCGGACTTGAAAGGAAAAGTGTTTGCCGTGGAAGGAGATGTCATCGCTGTGCGCGCTGCGAGACAAATCGCCAGAGCGCTGGGCGGATCGCCGGTGCACATCGCGGGAGACAAGAAAGTCTTGTACCACGCTGGCGCCGCGCTGGCCTCCGGCCACGTTCTGGCTTTGGTCGAGGCGGCGACGCAGTTGCTCATCTCGCTCGGCATGCAGCGCAACGAAGCGGCTCGCGCCCTTTTGCCGCTTACACGCCAGGTGCTGGACAACTTCGAACGAATGGGGCCGCGCGCGGCATGGACAGGACCGCTGGCGAGAGGCGATTATAAGGTTGTAGAAGCGCATCTCCGTGCCCTGTGGGATGCGCCGGGAGAGATTGCGGAGGCTTACGAAGCTCTCAACCGTCTGGCCACCCGCGCGCTTGCCCAGGATCCTGCTGGCGCCGCAGAAAAATTGGAAAAAATTTCTGCTGCACTTAAACCAAAAGTCAAAGTTCGAGGGGGATACGGGTGAACCGATTGCACGTTGCCATAGAGCACAAAAAATTAGCCAACGGCTTGCACGTGGTCGTGGCGCCGGATTCCACGGCGCCGGTGGTCACCGTTGGCGTGTACTATAAAATTGGTTTCCGCCTCGAGCCGCGGGGGCGCAGCGGCTTCGCGCACCTGTTCGAACACATGATGTTCCAGGGTTCCGCAAATGCTCCCAAAATGCAGCACATCAAGCTGATCAACTCCAGCGGCGGCGTGCTGAACGGCTCAACCAGCTACGACGTTACAAATTATTACGAAGCGGTTCCCTCGAACGCCCTGGAACGCGTGCTATGGCTCGAAGCGGACCGCATGCGCGCGTTGAAAGTGGACGACGAAAACCTGAACAATCAGCGCGATGTCGTAAAAGAAGAAGTTCGCGTCAACGTCATGAATGAGCCCTACGGCGGATTTCCCTGGCTCGACATGCCCCCCGTGGCCTTTCGCAACTGGGCCAACGCCCACAATTTCTATGGCGACTTCGCGGACCTCGACGCCGCGCATCTCGGAGACGTTCAAGCCTTTTTCAAAACGTATTATGTTCCGAACAACGCAGTGCTTCTCATTCTTGGCGATGTCAAGCCGGCGGAAGGCCTGGCTCTCGCCGAAAAATATTTCGCCAGCATTCTTGCTGGGGCGCCGCCCGTGTTTGCCGATCCGAGCGAGCCCGAACAAACCGAAGAACGGCGCGGCCATGTCGAAGAACAGTTTGGCACGCTCCCAGCCATGGCCATCGGCTACCTGTTGCCGAAACGGCGCACAGCGGATTGGTGCGCCATGGCTTTGCTCGATCAGGCGCTGCACGGCGGAAGAGCAGGGAGACTTTACCGCGAATTGGTTTTGGAAGAACAAATCGCCGTGGAAGCCGACGGCGGCATCGACGATCTTTTCGGTTATAACGGACCAACGCAGATGACCAGCAGAATTATGCACAAGCCGGAGCATTCCAGTGAAGCCGCACTCGCCGCTTTCGACGCCGTGATTCACCAAGTGCAGGAGAAGGGCATTAGCGCCGACGAACTCGAGCAGCTGAAGGTAAAGTGGCGCTCCGATTATTACGCGACTCTCGAAGCTGGACGCGGGAACTACATGCCCAAATACGGCTTGATGCATTTGCTTGCGTGTTTCACGCTTTTCGACAACGAACCCCAGCTGGTGAATACCATCCTCGACGGATTTCTAGCCGTTACTCCCCAGCAGGTTCACTCTGTGGCGAAAAAATATCTGCGCAACGAAAAACGCGCGATTGTGTTTCGCACTCCGGCGAAGACCAATGTCAAGGAGGCCGCGTGATGGCTTCGCGGCCGGTAGAAGTAGCTGTTGGCGTGCCCGCGCTCGCGCCGGAACGCGAAGTCACTTGGCCCAAGCGAACCAAAGCAAAACTTGCGAACGGTTTGGAAGTGATTCTGGCTGAGTCTCATACCGTTCCGAAGTTTCACGGAGAGCTTTTCTTTCGCTCTGGCAACGCCATGGTTGCGGATCGCGCTCCCGGACTCGCAGAGATGACCGCTACTGTGCTTCGTTCAGGCACGCAGAAACGCTCCAGCCGCCGAATTGAAGAAGATTTGCGCCGCATCGGCGCCGATCTTTCTTCGCACGCGGGTTCGGACACGAGCGATATTTCTTTTAGCGGCCTGTCGGAATTTGCCGAACCGCTGCTCGATCTCGTGCAGGAACTGGCGCGCGAGGCTTCGTTTCCGGAAGCCGAATTTGAACGCGAGCGGCGCCAGAAGCTGGAGGAAGTGAAGCTCCAGCGCACTCAAGCCAGTTTCCTCTCAAGCGAGCGGCTGCGCAAAGTCTTGTTTGGCGCGCATCCGTACGCTCAAGCGACGCCGACCGAGACGCAGGTCGCGGCGTATAAGCTTGACGATTTGAAGACCGTCTACCGCGAATTTTACACGCCGCAAAATGGATTGCTTCTTCTTGTCGGCGACTTCGAACCGCACGAGATGCTGAAAACCATCGCGAAAGTCTTTGGCGCTTGGGGCGGGAGAAAACCGGAAACCAAGACTTTTCCGTCACCGGCGAATCCGCGCGGCCGCCGCGTCTATCTCGTGCATGTTCCGGGCGCGGTGCAGACGCAAATTCTTGCGGGATGCCAGGCCATCACGCGCAAGCATCCCGATTGGATCAAGCTCGGAGTTACGAACTGTCTTTACGGCGGGGCGTTCAATTCGCGCCTGGTGATGAACATCCGCGAGGGTAAGGGCTACACCTACAGCCCGCGCAGCAGTGTGACGCCTCTCCGTCAGCACGGTTTTTTCTCCGTCTCGGCCGCGGTGCGCAACGATGTTGTGGCCGCATCGCTTACGGAAATTTTTTACGAACTGGACAAGCTGCGGTCGCTTCCGGTGCCTGCTGCGGAATTGGCGGACGCGCAGAATTATTTGTCCGGCGTATTTTCTTTGGGCCTCGCGACACAAGACGGCTTGCTCTCGCAGTTCTCCACCGTGGCGCAGTACGAATTGCCGGACGATTACCTTGAAACTTATCGCGCTAGAGTTCGCGCTGTGACGCCGGAAGAGTTGCTGGCAATGGCCCGAAAGTATCTCGACTCCGCCAACATGCAAATCGTTCTGGCCGGCGACCGCGCGCAAATCGAATCGCAAGCCGCACTTTTCGGCGAACTCGAAACCTTCGACGCCCAAGGCAATCGTTTATAACTGACAACGGCTTCCGTATATCGTTAATTTTAGTACGTCCACGCTGAATAATTGGTCCGGCCGTCATTGCGAACACGAAGAAGCCACCGGCGAAGCCAGTGAACATCAACACGGCGGATGCCGAAGAGCTTCAGCAGCCTTTCGCGCTTCTTTGTCCCTCAGAGTACCTGATGCGTCGCCTTTTGCTGATCGACGCGGAGGGGGACCTGGTCCGCGATGGTCACGCCGTAGCCTTCCAGGGCCACCACTTTTTTGGGGTGGTTGGTGAGGATGCGAATGTGATTCAAGCCGAGGTCGATCAGGATTTGCGCGCCGATGCCGCTTTCGTGTTGCACCATGCGCTGGCGAGCCGGTTCGCGGTCGAGTTGGCCACGCTTATGAAAGTGAATTTGCGGCAGAGTGCCGGGTTGCTCGGCGGAATCGACGGAAAAGCCGCGGCCGGTGTGATGAAGATAAAGGAAGACGCCGCGGTTTTCCTTGGCGATGGCTTCGAGCGAGCGGGGAACGAGTTCGCTGCAATCGCAAGTGGTGGAACCGAAAACGTCGCCCGTAAGGCAGTGTGAATGCACACGCACGAGCGCCGGTGGATTGCCTTCGAGGTTGCCGCGAACGAGCGCGATGTGCTGGTCGTGGTCTACATCGCTCGAGTAAGCAATCATTTTGAATTCGCCGAAGCGCGTGGGCAGGATTGCTTCCGCGACCCGGCGCACGTAGCGCTCATGCTGCATGCGGTAGCGGATCAAGTCCGCCACCGTGAGCATTTTCAGGTGGTGTTCCTTGCAGAATTCGATGAGCTGCGGCACGCGAGCCATGGTGCCGTCTTCGTTCATGACTTCGCAGATGACTCCGGCAGGGTAAAGCCCGGCGATGCGCGCGAGGTCCACAGAAGCTTCCGTTTGGCCGGCACGGACGAGCACGCCACCCTTGCGCGCGCGCAAGGGGAAGGTGTGGCCGGGGCGAGCAAGATCCTGCGGCTTGGTCTTCGGGTCGATGGCGGTAAGGATGGTGACAGCGCGGTCGGAGGCGCTGATGCCGGTGGTAACGCCAACGCGGGCATCGATGGCTTCGGTGAACGCGGTGCCGTGAACCGACGTGTTGATGGGCGACATGAGCGGGAGGTGCAGCTCATCGCAGCGTTCCTCAGTAAGAGGCAGGCAGATGAGGCCGCGGCCGTACTTGGCCATGAAGTTGATGGCCTCGGGGGTGATCTTCTCGGCGGCCATGGCGAGGTCGCCTTCGTTCTCGCGGTCCTCGTCGTCAACCAGGACGATCATGCGGCCCTGGCGAATCTCTTCGACAGCTTCTTCGACGGTGGCGAATGGTGATTTGTCATCGGTCATAGGAAAAGGCACTTAGTCCTTAGCCTCAGTTATAAGTGGAAGAAAACAAAGAAGCAAATTGGTGTGGCGATATGCGACGGCGGCGCAGCGCGCCAGGAGAGCAAGATACCGCTCCGTACCCCGCTGTTTTTGGAAAAGAAGCCGCAAGCGTTTGAAAACCAGCCAGTTACCTTCTGGCGTAGCGCAAAAAGGGCGGCAAGTGCATGAAAGTAAAGGGAATATATGGTTTTGGCAGCCGAGAGCATGAGGGGGGTACAGTAGCTCGGATCGTGGCGCATAAGGCCCCAGTCAGAAAGAAGGGCATCACTCCACCCCCGCAGTATAGCGCAAATTCCCTACGCGTATAGTAAATACTATAAGTGATATAAGTGATTGATCGGGTTGCACCTACGGAAAAGCAGACGGACCGCCGCGTTGTCGGCAACCCGCGTCCTTGAGGTCGTGTCTAAGCTACTCGGGTGGAGATTTGGCCCGTGGAAGACTTGTCGAAGTACCATCATCCGATTGGGAAGCTGCTCGCTCCTGCGTTCGGGGCAGAGGACTGGGAGCGGTATCGTTTGAGTGAAGAGCAAGTCGAGTTTTTTCGCCGGAACGGCTATTTGAAAGGGGTTCGCATGCTAAGCGACGCGCAGGTGGAAATGCTGCGCGGCGAGCTCGAGCAACTGATGAATCCCGAGCATCCGGGGCGGCGCCTATTCCACGAATATCATTCCAACGAATCAACGGACCCGCAGCGCGTGCTGTTTCATGCGTTGGGCGCGTGGCGCGTACTTCCGGGGTTTCATGATTTGCTGTGGAATCCAGCCTTTTTCGTGCCCGCTTCGCAATTGCTGGGCGGGCCGGTGCGCTTCTGGCATGACCAGCTTTTCTGCAAGCCGGCGCGGCATGGAGGCGTGGTGGCGTGGCACCAAGATTATTCGTATTGGACGAGAACGACTCCCTTGGCGCACCTCACGTGCTGGATTGGACTGGACGACGCGACGCGAGCGAATGGCTGTTTGCATTATGTTCCGGGAAGCCACAAGTGGCCGGACTTGCCGAAGCCAGTTTTGGCGGGCGGACTGGAAGAGAGCCGGCGAAGTTTGCCGGAGGAGCTGCAAGAAAAGTTCAAGCCGGTGGCCGTGGAAATGAAGAAAGGGGAAGGCTCGTTTCATGACGCGCGAACGATGCACGGCTCGGGCGCAAATGATACGCCGCGGCCACGGCGCGCGACGGTGATCAACGTTTTTCTGGATGGAGTGAAGTCAAATTCCGATGAGCCCCTGCTCGAAGGCGTTCCCGTAATTCCTCGAGGGGAGAAGATGGGCGGGCAGTTTTTCCCGCTTTTGTTTTCCGTGTAGGCGAACGAGCAGCCACCCCTATACCTTTATGAGCTAACCGGAAACCACTGTTGTTGGGCGATCAATCTCGGAATCCGGTAGTTCTACGACAAGCGTGGGCGGAGGCTGGCGTCGGGGGTACGAAGGACGGTCGTGGCTGGCAAGCCTTTGGAGTTGAGCCAGGATTGCAAGGCGGCGCGTCCGCCTTCGGTGGGTTCGTAGTCACGGTTGAGAAAACCTTGGCCCACTAAGTGATTGACGATGCCCAGGTCGGGGAAGCTCTGACCGAGTTGCACTCTGCCATTCGGCCAGGACCAGAGGCGTTCCCCGTTCAGGAATTGCTGAAAGGTTTCGGCTTCAGATGGATTCAGGAAGACCATAGCACGCCCCCAAACGCGGCCAAGCGAAACACCAACCCAGGTTGCCGATTCTCGGCCGGGATATCTGTCATTCGTGGGGAGCATGTACCCTACCAAGATAGCTAAGCGGCAATCCACTGATTTATAGGATGTTAACCACGGGAGTAACGCGGATTTGTGCAAGCTTTTGCCTTTCCTGGTCAAAAAGATTGCATTCGCCAGTAAGGGGAGGCATGAACCGCAGAGGCACGATTGCCAGCTCAAAGCCGATGGGCGTACGTTTGGGGCTTGCCAACAAAATGGCCGCTCAGAGCTTTTTCAAGGGGCCGAGGATGCGGCCAAGAGCAAATGAGCCGGAGCCGGTGATTAAGAGCCCGAGAGCCAGCAAAAGCTCGGTGAGGGCGAACTCCATGCCGTTTCTGCTGATATCGAAGCCGTTGGGCCAGTGTACGAGATGGATTGCGCCGATCATAACGATGATGACGCAGATCGAGCCAAGGCGCTGTAGGGCGCCGAGAAGAATCGCTAACCCGCCGGCAAATTGGGCCAAACCAACGAGATAACCGTAAGTTACCGACAGGTGCTCGTAAGCCGCGAAGCCCTTTGGCCCTGGGCCGCCAAAGGCTCCGAATAGGATGCCACTGCCGTGGTAAAGAACCGGGAGCGAGCAAGCGATGCGCAGGACCAGAAGGGCGAAATTCGATGTCGAAGAGGTTCCGGGGGTGGGCATGGGTGGGAGTGTAGTTCCGTTGGTCATGAAAGCCTCCATTTCCTGGGCGATGGAGTATTAGCAAAGGTCGCGAGACCAGGCCAAGCGTTTTTGGGGAGCTAAAACGGGACCGGGCGAGGGGCCTGCGCAACTACCTAGGATGACTTAGCGAAGAATGGGAATCAAGGCTTTGAAGAGAACGGCGCCGAACAGCGCGGCACCGGGGATGGTGAGGATCCAGGCCCAGACAATGTGGCGGGTGATGCCCCAGCGGACCGCCGAAAGCCGCCGGGCCGCGCCCACGCCGACAATAGCGCCGGTAATCGTATGCGTGGTGCTCACTGGAATGCCAAAGAAAGCGTTGGCGACGATGGTGATTCCTCCGGCAGTCTCAGCGGAAAAGCCGCCGAAAGGAGTGAGCTTGGTGATGCGCTGGCCCATGGTTTTGATGATGCGCCAGCCACCGGCCATGGTGCCCCCGCCCATGGCCAAGTGACAGCAGATAATGACCCAAAAGGGAACGGGGAATCTCCCTTCAGGTGTGGTTTTGAGAAGGCCGGCGGTCACTAGCGCTGCCGTAATGATGCCCATGCCTTTTTGCGCGTCGTTGGTGCCGTGGCCCAGGCTGAACAGGGCGGCGGAAAAAAGCTGCAGCCGGCGAAACCAACGGTCGACCCTCAAGGGCATCTGCCGACGAACGATCCAACTGGTGAGACTCGTGAGAAATATGGCAAGCACCATGCCGACAATCGGCGAGAGAACAATGAAAAGAACCGGCTTGACCCAGCCTGAGAGGATCAGCGCCTTGAATCCGGCGTAGGCCACAGCGGCGCCGCCGTAACCACCCATGAGGGCATGCGAGGAGCTCGTGGGCAAGCCGAGAACCAAGGTGGTGAGGTTCCAAGTGATAGCGCCGAGCAGACCTGCGAGGATCACCTGCTGGTTGATCAAGTCGATTTGCACGAGCCCTTTGCCAATGGTGCCAGCGACTGCAGTCCCGAAAAAGAAGGCAGCGATGAAATTCCAGAAGGAAGCCCAGGCGACGGCCGTGAAGGGTTTGAGAACCCGTGTGGAAACGACAGTGGCAATGGAATTGGCGGCATCATGCCAGCCGTTTGAGAATTCAAAGGCGAGGGTGAGAAAGACGACAACGAGAAAGAGAGAGAAGCTGGTCACAAGAAGCCTCGAAGAAGCGGCGAGTGGCTAGTGGCGAGGATGTGTGGGAAGCGAGGAGGCATTGGCGCGAGATTACGCGGACTTGAGGATGACGCCTTCGATGACGTTGGCAACGTCTTCGCATTTGTCGACCGCCGTTTCGATGACCTCGTAAATCTCCTTCCATTTGATGATCTGGACGGAATCCTTTTCCTCGTCGAAGAGCTGAGCGATCAAAGTGCGGCAGATGCGGTCGCTGTCGTTCTCATAGCGATTGATCTCAATGCAATGCTGAATGGCGCTATCGGGAGTTCCCAGGGCCCGCACCGCGGATTCGACTTCGGAGGTGGCGGCCACCAGAATTTTGATGAGGTCGAGCGTGCCGGTGCGAACCGAGTCGACGCGGTAGAGAACGAAACGGCTGGCAGCGGCGTCGATGAGGTCGATAATGTCGTCGAGCTGGCTGCAAAGCTCGTGAATGTCTTCGCGATCGAAAGGAGTGATGAAGGTCTGATTGAGCTTGGTGAAAATGGCGTGGGTGATTTCGTCGCCCTCGTGCTCGAAGGCCTTGACGATTTGCACCTGCTCCGGAACCCCCGTGTAATGTTCTAGCATTTTGAGAAGGGCTTCCGCCCCGTCGTGGATGTTAGCCGCTTGTTTGTTGAATAGGTCGAAGAAACCCTCTTCGCGCGGCAGGAAGCGTTGTAGAAGTCCGGGCATATTGTGGGACTCCCCCCTGAAGAGTCTGTGGCTGAGGCAGGGAGAGTGTAAGCGAAGCAGGGCAGGGGAGGCAATCGAAGCCAGTGTACATTTTCAGATGGTCAGCCTTTATGGGCCGGCAGGGTTGCGGTATTCGAACAGTATGGCCTAATTGTTAGATACCTCCGCCCGTCCTTTCGGGATTGCGTCGAGCATTGGGATGAGCGGAGAACGCCTAAGCGCTTTAACCTTGCCGAGATGGGGCGTAGCAGGCTGCGCCCCTATATAAAGAGAAAGTGGGCCAGTCGGTCGACTGGCCCGCAAAGAAGGACACCGGGCTGAAGCCTGTTTTTGTCAGCGGCAGGCAGGCGGATGGTTTTAGTACATGCCGCCCATGCCGCCTGCGCCCGGAGCGCCGGCAGCGGCCTTCTTCTCTTCTTCCTTCAGCTCGGCAACCAGTGCTTCGGTAGTAAGCATCAGGCCCGCAATGGAGGAGGCGTTTTGCAACGCCAAGCGGGTGACCTTGGCCGGGTCGATGACGCCCATCTTGACCATGTCGCCGTATTCGCCGGTGTCCGCATTAAAGCCGAAGTTCTCTTCCTTGGCTTCGCGGATCTTGCCGATGACGACGGCGCCTTCAAAGCCGGCGTTGAGAGCAATCTGGCGGGCGGGTTCTTCGAGAGCGCGCCGCACGATGCCCGAGCCAACGGCCTCGTCATCGTGGAGCTTGAGCTTCTCGATCGCGGGGATGGCGCGGAGCAGCGCGGAGCCGCCGCCGGGAACGATACCTTCCTCGACGGCCGCGCGAGTGGCGTGCATGGCGTCCTCAACGCGCGCTTTCTTCTCTTTGAGTTCGGTCTCGGTGGCTGCGCCAACCTTGATGACGGCCACGCCGCCGACGAGCTTGGCAAGGCGCTCCTGGAGCTTTTCCTTGTCGTAGTCGGAAGTGGTGTTTTCGATTTGCTGGCGGATTTGCTTCACGCGGCCTTCGATCTCGGACGGCTTGCCGGCGCCCTCGACGATGGTGGTGTTGTCCTTGTCGATGGTGATCTTCTTGGCGCGGCCGAGGTCTTCGAGCTTCACGTTCTCAAGCTTGATGCCGAGATCCTCAGTGATGGCTTTGCCGCCAGTCAAGGTAGCGATGTCTTCGAGCATGGCCTTGCGGCGGTCCCCAAAGCCCGGGGCCTTGACCGCAGCGCACTGCAGCGTGCCGCGCAGCTTATTGACCACGAGCGTGGCGAGCGCTTCGCCTTCTACTTCTTCGGCAATGATCAGGAGGGGCTTGCCGGCCTTGGCGATGCCTTCGAGCAAGGGCAGCAGGTCCTTCATGGAGCTGATTTTCTTTTCGTGGATGAGGATGCGGACATCTTCGAGCACGCACTCCATGCGGTCCGGGTCGGTGATGAAGTAGGGGGAGAGGTAGCCGCGATCGAACTGCATGCCTTCCACGACTTCGAGTGTGGTCTCCATGGTCTTGGATTCCTCGACGGTGATGACGCCGTCCTTCCCCACTTTCTTCATGGCCTCGGCGATGATGCCGCCGATTTGCTTGTCGTTGTTGGCGGAAATGGTGCCGACCTGGGCAATCATGTCGCCTTTGACGTCTTTGTGCTGTTTCTTGATTTCGTCGACGGCGACTTCCACGGCCTTGTCGATGCCGCGCTTGAGCGCCATGGGACTGGCGCCGGCGGCGACGGTCTTAACGCCTTCGCGGAAGATGGCCTGCGCGAGCACGGTGGCCGTGGTGGTGCCATCACCGGCAACGTCGGAAGTCTTGGAAGCGACTTCGCGCACCATCTGCGCGCCCATGTTCTCGAGGGCATCCTTCAGCTCGATTTCCTTCGCCACGGTCACGCCGTCCTTGGTGATGACGGGCGCGCCGAACTTTTTTTCGATCACCGCGTTGCGCCCCTTGGGGCCAAGGGTGATCTTCACTGCATCGGCAAGAACGTTCACGCCGCGCAAAATCGCCTGGCGGGAATTCTCACCTGTAACAATCTGCTTCGCCATTTGTTAGTTCCTCCTGATGAATCTTCGACCAAACTGCCAAATTCCTAAGAGAAAAACCACGGGTCTGGCTTTGGCAAGAAGCCTCAGCCTAAAACAAGACCCGCCACTACTGCCGGGCTAGAGCCCGGCCATCCTGGAAAAACCCTCAGGGCTGAAGCCCTGAGCTACAGCAACTGCGAGGTTACTTGCGGGAACCTGCGGCCTTGGCGGCGCCGCTCAACTTCGCCAGAATTTCTTCTTCGCGAAGGATAAGATATTCTTCGTCTTCGATCTTGATTTCCGTACCGCTGTACTTGCCAAAGAGGACGCGGTCGCCGGGCTTGACGTCGAGAGGGATCAACTCGCCCTTCTCGCGCTTGCCCGCGCCGACAGCGATGACTTCGCCCTCCATGGGTTTTTCTTTTGCGGAGTCAGGGATAATGATGCCACCCTTGACCGTTTCCTTCTCTTCAATGCGCTTCACAATGACACGGTCGTGAAGCGGGGTGAGATGCACTGCCATCTGGAGAACCTCCGTAGGTTGATGTTGCGGCTTAAAGTGGTTTTGGGAGTGCATGAGGATTAGCACTCCTCACAACCGAGTGCTAATATAGCATGAAAGTCTTGCATGTCAAGCATTTGCCTGACTTTTTCACCGAAGCTGGCCGTGGGCTAAGTTATCGTATAACTCCTTTTATTGTAATTAGTTGTATGGTGCAAGAAAAATCTTGCACGTGGCAATTGCCTTGCTTAGCTTCTCAGAGTAGGATTTAGGCAGTTCTTCACGCTCCTCTTTGGCCAAAATTCTTTGAAGCGGACTTCATTGTGGGGCTATTGCTCTATCTCAGGCTGATTGGCTACTCGGCCGGCACGCTGATCGAGCTTTTCTGGATGGTCGTGATTCTCGGCTACCGGCGGCAGCGCAATTTCGAGCGCGTGTTCTTTTTTCTCTGCATGGCGTTCTTTCTTCTCTACGGCGGCTCGCTTCTCGCGCTGAACTCGCAAATCTATTACCGGAAGCCACCCGCAGGGGTCGAAGGCTTCGCCGTCGTGATCATCTCGGCAGGCCTGTGCCTGTTGCCCGCGCTGCTGCTGCACCTGCACATGGAATATGCAGAGACGCGCGGGCTGCTTCAGGTCAAGGCGTGGAAGCGCGCGGTCTTGGCGCTGTTTTATCTTGCAGGATTGTATCTGGCACTCGGTCGCATTCCGCTGCTTGTGCGGGGCGGGCATTTCGATTTCGTTGGGCCGGGAAACTCTTTGGGAACGGGTTTCGCCATCGTGCTGTCGGTTGCGCTCGCTTGGTGTGCCGGCTGGGAGAGACGCTTCGCGACAACAGCTCCGGACCGAGCGCAACGCTATTTTCATTGCGCGCTGCTGCTCTTCTTTGCCCTTGCTTTCCTGGGAACTGGCGTGCTGCATGTGGCGCCCTATCCCATTTCCAAGCCAACCAGCGAAGCGCTGGAGACGGCGTTTTTTCTGCTGCCCATGGTGCCGTTCACGGTGCTCCTCGAGCTCGTGTATCGGCGAAACTTCCTGCAGATCGGGCGGCAGAAGAATCTGCTGTACGCCGTTTCGGCGACATTTCTGGCCCTGCTTTATTTAAGCCTGGTTCGCCGCGTCGGCACGTGGTTAGAGCCGTGGCTGCCGCCCGAGGCATCTGCCGCGATCCTTTTGTTCGTGCTGGTGATCTTCATCGAGCCGCTCCAGCGGGTGCTGGGACGAATTTTGCGAGAAACGGCTCAGCTGGAAATGGATCGGGTGCAGAAGTTGATGGCCCAGATTCAGCAAGAGGCGCGTCAGGGCAATCTGGAAAAACTCGTTCGTTTTACGGAGCGAAGAATCAAGGAACAGTTTGAGCTGCGCGAGGCGCGGCTTGCTTTGCCAGGCAACGAAAAGCTTCTTGCTACCGGTGCAGAAGCAGGCGAGCCTCGAGCGGCGTTTGCTTTCGATCCGCATGAGTTTGCAATCCTGCGCGACGGAAAAACTGAGGGCATGCTTCACGTCGAACCTCACGGGGCCACAATTTCAGGAGACACCGCCGCGGCAATAGAGTTTTTGTGCGAGCAGTTGCCGGGGGCGCTGGATTTGTGCCGGTTAATCGAGGAGAAGCTGCGGCTCGAAAGGGAATTGGCGGAACGCGAGCGGCTGGCCCTGGTAGGGCAGATGGCGGCGAGCATTTCGCACAACCTGAAAAATCCGCTGGGCTCAATCAAGACGATTCTGCAGGTGCAATTGGAGAATCCGGAGTTGCCGGAGTCCATTGGCGGCGAAACAAAGATGGTGCTGGAAGAGATTGGCAGGCTTTCGACGAAGCTCAGTCAACTGCTGCAATTCAGCAGGCCGGCGGTGCGCCTAGCAGACGCGGTAGCTCATTGTGATGCAGCGACAGTGATCGAAGAAGTGGTAGGCGTTTTGTTCCATGAGGCGGAGCGCCGTGGGCTGAAGCTGCGCACGCAAGTTTCCGGACTGAACGCGCGTGTTGCCGTAAGCCCGGAGGCTCTGAATGACATTGTGTCAAACCTCGTGGTGAACGCGCTCGAGGCCGCGCCGCGCGGAGGAAGCGTAAGCGTGACCGCCGTACGGGAGGACGGAAATTTGTCCTTGCTCGTGGAAGATGACGGACCTGGAATTCCTGCGGCTCTTCGAGAAAAGATTTTGCAGCCGTTCTTTACGACGAAAGCGCAGGGAACGGGATTGGGTCTGGCGATTGTGGCGCGCAGGGTAGCAGAGTTTGGCGGGAAAATCGACTGGGAAAGCCCAAAAAGCCCAAAAAAGGATAGCAAAGGAACGAGGTTCAAGATAACGCTGCCTACTGCTTAGTCGGGCTGCGCGCGGGAGCTAAGCAACGTTCGGGTTTCATGGAATGCGGGAAACCGGCTCCCGTTTTCGAGGTTTACGAGGGATCAGTGACGGCAAAAGCGGCAGCAGGGCTGCCGCGCTCCAAGAAAGCGGGCCAAATGAAGACCATACTGATTGTGGATGATGAGCCGGCGGCAAGATACGGTTTGCGCAAAGCGCTCGAAGCAAAATATCGAATTGCGGAAGCGGATTCCGCGGAAGCGGCGCGGGAGGCGTTGCCGCGCGAGCAGCCGGATTTCGTGCTCTTGGACCTCGTGCTGCCAGGACAGGACGGAATGTCCTTCTTGAAGTGGATGCGCGAGCAGGGGAGCGAAGTGCCGGTGTTGATGGTATCCGCGCTGGATACGGCGAAAACGGCGGTCCAGGCGCTCCAGCTTGGAGCAGCCGATTATTTGGTGAAAGGATTTGAATTGGACGAACTGCGGCAGCGAGTGGCGAATCTACTGAAGCTGGCAACACTCGAAAAAGAAAATGCTGCGTTGCGCAGCCGCATGGCGAACGAAGGGCAGTTCGGGCGGATGATCGGGCGCTCGGCGGAGATGCGACGCGCGTTTGAAATGGCTGATCGCGTGGCGCCGACGGATTCGACAGTGCTGATTTTGGGAGAAAGCGGAACGGGAAAAGATTTGCTGGCGCAGGAAATTCATAGGCGATCCCCACGAGCGGGGAAGCCGTACGTGGCCGTGAATTGCGCCGCGTTGCCCGAGACGCTGATCGAATCGGAATTGTTTGGCTACGAACGGGGAGCGTTTACGGGCGCTGCGCAGCAGAAAAAAGGAAAATTCGAGCTGGCATCGGGCGGGACGATCTTCTTGGACGAAATCGGAGACATGAATCCGGTCACGCAGGCCAAGGTGCTGCGTGTGCTGGAAAATCGCACGATTGAACGCCTGGGTGGGACGCAGCCGCTGCCCGTGGATGTGCGCGTCATCAGCGCGACCCATCGCCATCTGGCTGCGGAAATTCGGAATGGAAAATTTCGCGAGGACCTGTTCTACCGGCTTCGCGTGGTGACTGTGGAGTTGCCGCCGCTGCGGGCCCACAAAGGCGATATCGCGCTGCTGGCAGAAGCCTTTTTGCAAATGCACGGCGCAAGATTGGGCCGGACGGCACGATTGAGCCGCGAAGCCCTGGGAGCGGTTGAGAAATACGACTGGCCAGGCAATGTGCGCGAACTGAAGAACGCGCTGGAACGCAGCGTGGTGCTCTGCCGCAAGGAGGAGATCGGAGTCGACGATTTGCCTGCGGAAGTGGTCGAGGGAGAAACGATTTCCGTGAAACACGGTTCCGACCAGCCGGATAACGGAATGGGAGAGGCGGATTTCCGCGAAGCCAAGCGGAAGTTTGAGGTCGCCTATCTGACCAAGCAGTTGGCGGAGCATCGCTGGAATGTTTCGCGAACCGCGGCGACCATTGGGCTGCACCGCCAAAGCTTGCAGGAAAAGTTGCGGGAGTTGGGGATTCGAAGGCCAGGACGGGAGCCGCTGGAAGAAGAGTGAGTTGTAACCGGTGACTTGTGACTCGTGAGGGAGAGGCCAGCGTCGCAGAGCGGTTCGCAGGCTATGTGATGGCTGGCGGCGCCAGCACGCGCTTCGGATTCGACAAGGCGCGGGCGGAAGTGAATGGAGAGACCATGCTGGCGCGGATGTGTAAGCTGGTCAAGGACGTGACGCGATCGGTAAGTGTCGTCGCGCCGTTTGGGCGCTATGCCGAATTGGGAGAGCGACTCGTGGAAGATCACTGGCCGGGCCAAGGGCCGCTGGGCGGAATTATTACCGCGCTGATGGATGCGCACGCGCAGAATCATCAGCACCGCTGGTGCATGATCATCGGCTGCGACATGCCGTTTCTCACGCGCGACTGGCTTACTTATCTCAAAGACCGCGCTCTGGCTAGCGGTAGCGCGGTGGTCGCGCCGCAGTCTGCTGCGGGACTAGAGCCGCTCTGCGCGTGCTGGCATACGGGCGCCACTGGCAAGTTGCAATATGCGTTCGAGGACGGCATACGCAAAGTGACCGAGGCCATGAAACGCGCTAGCATGGAAATTGTTGACGAAAGGGATTGGGCACGGTTTGACAAGACGGGCCGGCTTTTCTGGAACATGAATACGCCCGCAGAATACGAGGAAGCGCGGCGAATTTTGGAATCGCGAGAAAGATGACCGACATTCTGAACATCAACCGGGGCGGTCCTACCAAGCTGAGTTTTCCTCGCGCAGCGAGCGAGCTGACGGTGCAGGACTACGCCGACCCTCGTGAGGAGAATTTCTTCGAGTTTCGCGATGTGTGCAAAGCTTTCGATGAACGGCTGGTGCTGGATCACGTCAGCTTCAGCGTAAAGCAGGGGGAAACCTGCGTGATCATGGGGCGCAGCGGGGTGGGGAAGTCCGTCACGTTGAAACACATCATGGGTTTTCTGAAAGCGGATTCCGGGCGGGTCATTGTCGACGGGGAAGACGTTACGAATTACACGGAGGAGCAATTTGCGGAAGTGCGGCGCAAAGTGACGATGGTGTTTCAGTCCGGTGCGCTGTTTGACTCGCTCACCGTGCGAGAGAACATCTCGTTTCCGCTGGACGGGCAGCCGGGACTGACGCCTGAAGATATTGACGAGTACGTTGCGAAAATCGCGCGTTTGCTCGAGGTGAACGATGTGCTCGATAAGTTGCCAAGCGAGCTCTCGACCGGAATGAAGCGCGCGGTGGCCATCGGGCGCGCCTTCGCGCAGAATCCCGAGGCCATTCTGTACGACGAACCGACGACCATGGTGGATCCCATCATGGCCGGGCACATGGGCGATTTGATTTTGCGCTTGAAGGAAGCCTTCCACAAAACGTCGATTGTGGTAACGCATGACACGCGCTTGGCAAAAAAGCTGGCCGATACCGTCGTCTTTCTGCAAGAAGGCCGCGTGACTTACTTCGGGCCGTGGGGAGGCTTTGAAAATTCCGACGACCCTTTCATTGTGAATTTCCGCAAACAGGACGAACTCATCCCGGCGCTGGACGAAACTCTGTGAGCCAGACCGCGAGCGGCTCTTCGGATCCCATCTCCTGCAATCCCATCGGGCAGCTTCGCAAAGAGATGGGCTTCTGGGATGTTCTGCTGTTCAACATCGCTACGGTCCTTGGGCCGCGCTGGATCGCTGCGGCCGCACATAACGGCACGTCCTCCATTAGCTTATGGATTATCGCGGCGGTGTTTTTCTTTGTTCCTTCCGCTCTGGTGATCAACGAGCTGTCCTCGCGGTTTCCTCAGGAAGGTGGATTGTACGTGTGGTCCAAGGAAGCGTTCGGCGGTTTTCACGGATTCGTTGCGGGGTGGTGCTATTGGATTTACACGGTTTTCTATTTTCCGGGATTGTTGCTCGCCAGCGCTTCGATGAGCGCGTACGTGATGGGGGAGAGCGGCGCGCGGCTGGAGCATGATCGCACTTTTCTTTTGCTGGTTTCCCTGGGTTTGCTGCTCGTGGCGGTGGTGCTGAACATCATCGGGCTCAACGTTGGGAAGTGGCTGCAAAATGCGGGCGGCGTTTCCACCTACTTGCCTTTGCTGATGCTCGTGGGCGTGGCGGGCTTGCTGTGGATGCGGCACGGTTCGGTGACGCACTTTAGTTGGCACAACGTCATGCCGCTGTGGAACTGGGATACGGTGAATTTCTGGTCGCAAATTGCTTTTGCGTTTACCGGGCTGGAACTGGTCTCCGCGATGAGCGCCGAAGTGCGCGACCCGCAGCGCACCTTGCCGCAGGCCGTGTACGGGGCGGGCGTGCTGATCGCCGCGATGTACATTGTGGGGACGGTGGCGGTGCTGGTGCTGGTCCCAGCGGAGAGCGTATCGACGACAAGCGGAGTCTTTCACGCGATTACCGTGGGTTCGATTGCGTTGAAGGTTGGTTTCTTTGGGATTCTTGCGGCGGTGCTCGTCACTGTCGGGAACGCCGGCGGCGTGGGCAGCACGGTCGCGGGCATTGCGCGCGTGCCGTTCGTTGTGGGCATCGACCGCTATTTGCCGGTGGCGTTCGGAAAGATTCATTCACGGTGGAAAACGCCGTACGTTTCAATTCTTGTGCAGGCCATTATTTCCGGACTGATTCTACTGGTCAGCCAGATCAACGAAACCACGCGTGGCGCGTATCAGTTTTTGGTGGATGCCGCAATCATTCTGTACTTTATTCCCTTCCTTTACATGTTTGCGGCAGCGATTAAATTGATGAAGTCGCCGGACCGCCGCGAAAACCCTCACGCAGTTTTGATTCCCGGGGGCCAACCCGGAGTTTGGCTGATTTCCAGCCTGGGATTCGTCATTGTTCTGATTGGAATCATCGTTTCCTTGGTGCCGCCCGGGGATTCATCGAACAAGTTCGGATTCGAGATGAAATTGGTGGGTGGCACTGGCGTAGCGCTCGCTATCGGTTTGTTCCTTTATTTTCGCGGGGCGCGTAGGAAAGCAAGCGAGGCGAGATAGCTCTCTCGGGAAAACCACGGAATCGGGAGTTTACGGCTAATTAGAAACCTTCTTCGCTCAAGCGGGCTACGGTGAGTGGCGGCGGAGAAACCGCGGCGGTTCGCGCTTCCAGGTAGCGCTCGATGTATTTTCCCAGGATGTCGCCTTCCAGGTTGACGGCGTCGCCCGGCTTGCGGTCACGGATGTTGGTGTGATTGTAGGTATACGGAATGATGGCGACTTCCAGGATGACCTTGTGCCAGCGCGCGACGGTCAGGCTGATGCCATCGATGCTGATCGATCCCTTCGGCACGACGTAGCGCGCAAAATCTTCGGGAACGCGCACGCCGTACCACCAATTTTCGCCTTCTGGCGTCAGATGGGTTACGTGGCCGACCGTGTCCACGTGGCCCAGAACAAAGTGGCCGCCGAATTCGTTGCCCGCGGTGAGCGGCTGTTCGAGATTGACGCGCGAGCCGATGCGGAGGCCGCTATCGCTTGCACCGAAGGAAGTTTTGCTAATGGTTTCCCCGGAAAGATCGGCGGAGAAGCGTCCATTGTCGATTCTCACGATCGTCAGGCAGCAACCATTGACGGCGATACTGTTCGCAACAGCAAGCGAAGGTCCCAGGGACGGCGCGTGGATGGTGACGCGGCCGCCATCGGAATGCAAATCGAGGGATTCGATCGTGCCTAGATGTTCGATGATTCCCGTAAACATAATGTCTTGTTCCTTAGCGAAAAGCGCCGCGTTCCAAAGTCTCTCAAGGCACAGAACTTCGGCTGCCCAGTCGTCACAAGGCTTTGTGCGCCCCACACTTGACTCGCCGCCTTGCCGGACCGGAGCATGAAAAGCGGAGCGAACTTTCGTTGTGCGGGAGGTGCCATGCCCAACCCTGAAATTGTCGACCGCGTTCTTCGACTCTGCGAGTATCGCTACAGCACGATGGATTGCCCTCACAAAAGGAAACTTGCGGACATCACCGCTGCGAAATGGCAAGTCTCGGATGACCGCTGGACGTCATGGACTATCGTTGACTGCTCGCTGCTTCCCGCCGGTGAAGTTTGGTGCGACATGAAATGCCTTTCCCTGCTTGAGCGCCGTGCGAACTAGGAAGCAAACCGAAGTACGTGCCGCGAAGTTCTGCTTGATTATACAGGCGTCTTCATTCGAAAGTTAAAGGTCGATGGGCGGTGAATCGGCGGCGAATCAGCAGACGCACGGAACCGTGAAAACGGTTTTGGTGGTTTAACGATGAAAGCTTGTGTTTTGCAAGCGCCAGCGAAAGTGGAAACGATTCCGTTGGAATTTGCCGATGTCACGGTTCCGGAGCCGGGAGAAGGCGAAGTCCGCGTGCGGGTGCATGCTTGCGGTGTGTGCCGCACCGATTTGCATGTCGTTGAAGGTGAATTGCCGCCGCGGAAGTCGCCGGTGATTCCAGGGCACCAGGTCGTGGGCACGGTCGAGAAGCTCGGCAAGAACTCGTGGCGATTCGCCATGGGTACACGCGTTGGAATCGCATGGTTGCATAAAACCGATGGAACGTGCGAGTACTGCCGTGCGGGTGCGGAAAACTTGTGCGACCGCCCGGAATTTACGGGCTACAGCGTCAACGGCGGCTACGCGGAATACATTGTCGCGCCTGAGAATTTTGTTTACGGCCTTCCCGAAGGCTTTCCCGATGAGCAAGCTGCGCCACTGCTCTGTGCCGGAATCATTGGATTTCGTTCGCTGCGCCTCACTGGCATCAAAGCGGGCAGGAAACTTGGATTCTACGGCTTTGGAGCGGCAGCGCATGTGGCAATTCAAGTGGCGCGCCATTGGAATGTCGAAGTTTATGCAGCCACGCGCGATGCGCGGCATCAGAAGCTGGCGCTGGAGTTGGGAGCAAAATGGGCGGGAGCAACCTTCGACGAACCTCCGAAAAAGCTGGATGCGGCGATTGTCTTTGCGCCTGCTGGGGAGATCGTGCCGGCGGCGCTCAAGACGCTGAAAAAAGGCGGTGTGCTGGTGCTTGGCGGTATTCACATGAGCCCGATTCCCTCGTTCAACTATGATCTGCTGTATCAGGAGCGGATGATTCGCAGTGTTGCCAACAATACGCGCGAGGATGGCGAGGATTTCCTTCGTGTTGCCGCGGAAATCCCTATTCAAACGCATGTGCAGATTTTTTCATTGCGCGACGCCAACCGCGCGCTGCAGGCCCTCAAGAACGATGCCATTCCCGGCGCGGCGGTGCTTCGCATCTCGGACTGAGCGAGATCATTTCTTATAAACGTCACGCAAATAACCCTCGATTGCGAAATCAGGACCGAATTGGTGCATGCGGACATTCTGGAGCGCCGGCAACTTGAAATTGCGCACAAGGGCGAAAGGAACGGTATGCTCTCCGGCAAGTTTTGGCGCATAAAAGAGCACAAACTTGTGAACGATGCCCGCGGCCAGGGCAGCGCCATTGAGCGTGGAACCAGCTTCCAGCAAAACGCTCAGGATTTCGCGGCGGCCCAACTCGTCGAGAACGGCGTGTAAATCCACGCGGCCGTTCTTCGTTTTCATTTGCACGATTTCGACGCCAGCATTTTGCAATTTGCGCGCCTTGGTTGACTTCGTTGAAGCCCAGGTAAAAACCAGGAGGGCGTCGTCAGCCGTCTCGACAAGGCGCGATTGCGATGGCAAGCGCAGCTTTCTATCGAGCACAACGCGCAACAAGCGCCTGCGCCGGGGCAGGCCACTCCGATCGGTAAGCAGCGGATCATCCGCAAGAATCGTCCCGATTCCGGTAAGCAGTGCGTCCGACGCGTGGCGCATGCGATGAACTTCCGCGCGCGACTCTTCGGAAGTGATCCATTCGGCTCCTCCACGCTTGCCGGGGTTTTTTGCGGTTTCCTTCTTCAATTGCGGCAGGGCGAGCTGTCCGTCGAGCGTAAGCGCGGATTTGAGCGTGACGAAGGGCTTCTTCGTTCGAATCCAGCAGGCAAACGGCTCGTTCAGGCGGCGCGCCTCTTCCTCGCAAATGTCCGTAACTACTTCTATGCCGGCCAAGCCAAGCCTCTCGAAGCCTCGGCCGGAATTGAGCGGATTCCGATCCTCGATCGCGGCGACAACGCGTTTTACTCCGGCTGCGATGATGGCTTCGGTACAAGGTCCGGTACGGCCGGTGCGGCTGCAGGGCTCGAGGGTGACGTAGAGCGTGGCGCCGCGGGCATTTTCTTTTGCGGATTTCAGGGCCACGATTTCCGCATGATCGCGCAACTCATATTGATGAAAACCTTCGCCGACGATCTGGCCGTCGCGGACGATGACACAGCCTACGGTCGGATTCGGGCTGGCCAAGCCGACGCCTTTGCGCGCCAAGGCCAGCGCGTGTTCCATGAAGCGAATGTCGTGTTCGTTCACGGCCTAATCGAAAAGGGAATTCGTGTACGCTTCCGCGTCGAAGGGAATCAGGTCGTTAATCTGCTCGCCGGTTCCGACAAAGCGAATCGGCAAGCCCAACTCGCGGGAAATGGCCACCACAATGCCGCCTTTTGCCGTTCCGTCGAGTTTGGTGAGAATAATTCCGGTGACGCCGACCGTCGACGTGAATTCGCGCGCTTGCGCTAGGCCATTTTGTCCCGTAGTTGCGTCAAGAACGAGTAAGACATCGTGCGGCGCGCCGGGGATCACTTTGGCCGCCGTGCGTTTCATTTTCTCTAGCTCGGCCATCAGGTTCGATTTGGTGTGCAGGCGTCCAGCGGTATCCACGATCACGACATCAGCCGCGCGCGCTTTGCCCGCAGCCACTGCGTCGTAGACCACCGCGGCGGGATCCGCGCCGGATTTTTGCTTAATGACTTCCACGCCATTGCGGTGCGCCCAGATTTCGAGTTGCTCGATAGCCGCAGCGCGAAACGTGTCCGCCGCGCAAAGCACCACGCTGCGGTTCTCTTGGCGAAGCCGGTTGGCCAGTTTGCCGATGCTGGTGGTTTTTCCCACGCCATTCACGCCCACAATGAAAATCACGCGCGTTCCGGCGCCGTTCGGAGAATTCGAAACACCGGTTGCGCTCGGCCCGTCCGGTTTTGCCGAGGCATTCAGAATTCGAAGAATGTGCAATTTGATTTCGTGCTTGAGCTGTGCTGCGTCCGAAAGCGCGTGGCGATCCAGTTTTTCGCGCACGGCGTCGAGAATTTCTCGCGTCGCTTTTACTCCGAGATCGGTCGAGAGTAGCGCAGTCTCCAGATTCTTGAGGATCGAGGGATCAATCTTGCGCGCGCCGAGGAAAATCGTATCGACCGTTTCCGAAAGCGCCGCCTTTGTCTTGCTGACAGACTTCTTCAACTTGTCGAGAAACGTCGGTTCCGGTTCGTTTTTTCCAAACAGGGAGATCATACGGTCGCGCGTTCCGCTCCTTGCGCAACCTAAGATTGTAGCAGATACGATTCCGGCCACCCGGAGCGGAAAGGTCCTTCAGAAAACGGTGGGAAACGATTGTTAGACGTGAACTTCCACCGCGCTGAGTCGCACCTTGCCATGCTGTACTGCGGATTCGAGCGCCGTGACGACCACGGGATCGAACTTCGTGCCGGCCAGCGCGCGAATGCGCTCCATGGCGTAGTCAAGTTCCATCGCCGTTTGGTACGGGCGGTTCGTGGTCATGGCATCCAGCGTATCGGCCACGCCAATGATGCGCGCCATCAACGGAATCTGCGGCCCCGATAATCCATAGGGATAGCCGCGGCCATCGATGTGTTCGTGATGTAATTCGATGCCCGGCAGCATTTCCTTTAGCTGGGAAACCGGGCGCATGATGTTTGCACCTTTTACGGTGTGCTGCTTCATCAAAGTAAATTCTTCGGGGGTAAGCGCGCCGGGCTTTTTCAGCACGCGGTCTTCGACGCCGATTTTTCCCACGTCATGCAGCAGGGCGGAAATGCGCAGCTTGTCCAGATCTTCGGTCGAAAGCCCCAGTTCTTGCCCGATCAATGTCGAATACTTCGCCACCCGCCCGGAGTGACCGCGGGTGTATGGGTCCTTTTCGTCGATGGCCGCTGCGAGCATGCGGATCGAGCCGATAAACAGCTCGCGGTTCTCTTCGGCAGCTTCTTTCAGCTTTTCGATGAATTCTTCGATGTCCGCGGCCATCTTGTTGAAGTTTTCGGCGAGTTCGCTGATCTCCAGCGCGCCGCGAGCCACGGACCGCTGATGAAATTCGCCGCGGCTGATCGCGCGCGTGGATGCCGCAAGGCCACGGATGGGTCCGCTGATGCCCACGGCAAAGAAATACCCGACCACGATGGCGGCCAGCACCACGATGCCGGCGAACACGAGCGCCTGACGGTTCAGCTCATCGACGCCGGTGTCGCTCTCCGCCTCATCGAGACGCCGTTGTGTGATGACCGCCCAGTTCAATTCCGGAAAGGTGCTGTAAGTGCCGATCATTTCGACCGAACGTTTCTTTACGGTTTCAGAAAACCGCTTCGTCTCGGTGTTGCGAAGGTCCTGAGGAAGGGCGCGGACTTGAGCGACCAGGGTGTTGTCCCGCGCATCCGCACCAGGAACGAAATTGTTCGTGTCGGGATGCGCTACGATGTGCCCGTTGTGGTCCACGATAAAAACAGAGCGGCCACGCACGCTGGCATCTTGCAGCCGCTTAAGGATGGGATCGAGCGAAACCACCGCCGCCAGCATGCCGGTGAAGTTGTCGTTTATATCCTTCAATGGAACGGCGACCACAAACGCCGGCCGATTGTCCGGGGCCAGTGCCAGGGGATCGCTGCGAAACTTGGTTACCTGGAGTTGCTGCGATTGCAGGCAGGTGACGAACGCGCGCTGCAGTGCTTTCGCCACAAACGGATCCTGGTCTGCGCGGAAATTTCCTTGCGATGCGCTGGTACCGCGCCCGGACTTGCCCACGGCGGTCAGGTAAATGAACGTGTTGGGGTTGCTTTCGACGAAATTCTCCAGCAGGTGGGTCACTTTGGGTTCGGCGGCCGGATCCTCCACGTTGTCAATGAGGCCCGTGAGGTCCAGAATTTGCCGTTCGCTCAGCAGTTGCTGCCTCAGGTTGGATTCAAAGTGCTGGATTTCCAGCGCTAGCGAGCGCACCAGGTCGGTTTGCTGCACGCGCTCGGTATCCACAAGTTTGTCTTGGCTAAGTTGCAGCACCAAGCGGTGATACAGACCGAGAGGCAATACGCTGACCATCAGGAGCGCGCCAAGAACGAGCCAGAGGACGCGCACGTGGCCCGCGCGCAGACGTTTCCAGAGGGCCCAAAGAGATGGAGCGGTGGGCGGCATCTTTATTCTTAATTTTAGGGTGGGACTAGGATTGCAGGCGGGCAAGTACGAGAGGCCGTCACGCAACTGCAACTAGGACTTTGGTACTAATGAGCGCCAAGGAAGCAGGTAAATCACAGTTTTTCACGTTATTCGGGCTTTAGCGGCCGATCCATGATTTCGCGAATGGCGTCCTTTGGCGATTGGCCGCGATGCAGAATAGCCTCTACCTGTTCCGTAATGGGCATTTCGATCCCCTGTTCGCGAGCCAGCGCCAGCAGCGGTCGAGCGGTTTCCACACCTTCCGCGACCATGTACATACCCGCGAGGACTTCGGGAAGTTTCTGGCCTTTACCCAATGCGATCCCTACGTACCGGTTCCGGCTGAGCGCGCCGGTGCAAGTCAAAACCAGATCACCCAAGCCTGCAAGCCCGCTCAGCGTTTCCGGGCGCGCTCCCACTGCCGCGGCCAGCCGCATCATTTCTGCAAGGCCCCGTGTGATCAACGCGGCTAACGGGTTCGACCCCAGCTCCAGGCCCTGGCAAGCTCCCGCCGCGATGGCGATCACATTTTTCATGGCGCCGGCTAATTCCACGCCCAGTACATCGTCGTTGGTGTACAGCCGAAACGATGGCCCGGAAAGTTCTCCCTGCAGCAGGCTTGCGAGCGCGGCATCCTGTGCGGCTAGCACGACCGCAGTCGGCTCCCCTCGCGCGGCTTCTGCGGCGAAAGACGGCCCGGAAAGCACGGCCACGCGCTCGGACGGCTCCACGGTTCCCGCTTTTGCCAGCATTTGCGCGAGAACCAGGCTGATGCGCAGATGCGTCGCGGGTTCAAGTCCTTTCGTCGCACTTACAAACACCATCTCCGGGGTAACGCAGGGAAGTGCCTCCGAGTAGACCGCTCGCGCGTGCACCGAAGGGACTGCGCCGATCACAACCTGCGCGGCGGCCAGCGCCGCGGGCATGTCGTGCGTCACGCGAATGCCATCCGGCAAACGAACTCCGGCCAGATATGTGCTGTTTTCGTGCTTTTGCTGTAATTCCTCGGCGAGTCTCCGACTGTGTACCCACAGCGAAATCTCGTGCGGTTTTCGCGCGCGGGACAACACCACCGCCAGCGCTGTTCCCCAGCTTCCGGCTCCAAGAATGGCAATCCGCGTCATTGCACATCCTTATTCTTGGAGAAAGAAAATTTCGGTTCAGTGCCTGCAACCAGCCTCTGCAAGTTTCCACGGTGCTTGTAAACGATAAGCAGCGCCATTGCCAAAGTCCCAATTATGACTGCCAGCGGCGGCGCGTGGCGCGGGGCCCAAAGGAAGTAAATCAGCAATGGCATGGCAGCAGCCGCGGAAACCGAGCCCAAAGAAACATACCGCCAAAAAATCACGACCAGCAAAAAAAGAATGGCCGCCGCCAAACACGCGAGCGGCGAGAGCATTAGAAATACGCCCGCCGCTGTGGCTACACCTTTCCCGCCTTTGAATTTCAGCCAAAACGGGAAGCAATGCCCCACGAGCGCTGAAAATCCGGCAATTATCATCCACGTGGCGCTCTCGCTTATGAGCTTCTCCGCCAGCAAAACGGCTCCCGCGCCTTTGGCAATATCAAGAATTAAGGTGAGCGCGCCCGCTAGCGGTCCGACCACGCGCACCACATTCGTTGCGCCAATGTTGCCGCTGCCGGATTTTCGAACGTCGGCGCCGCCGAAAAGCATTGCAAGAATCACCCCAAAGGGAATCGAACCAAAGAAATATGCGACGAGCGGGATCGCCACGAGGGCCGGCGAGATGTGCAGCGCGAGCATGAAATGTTATTTGATAGCCGGCGCGAAGGGAAAAGTCGTGAGCGTAACGTACTCCGCGCCGGAGGGTCTGAGCTTACTTTGAATCAAATAGAATTCGCCCGTGCGCAGCGACCCAAACTCGCGCGGTGCGTTTTCCGTGATGGCCTTGCGCAATGCTTCCGGAAGGCGCGAGCTTTCGAAGCGTGCTAGCGTCAGATGCGGCGAGAACTCGCGTTTCTCGCGCGGGAATCGCAGCTTTTCCATCGCACCTTCAATATCCGCAGCCAGCGCTTTCAAGTTCGTGGACGCCTCGACGCCTGCCCAGAAAACGCGTGGGTTTTTCTCGTTGGGGAAAAATCCCAAGCCGCGAAATTCCAAGCTCACCACTTGTTCGGAACGAATCTTCCCAAGCGCGCTCCGAACTGCCTGTAGTTTGTCCTCGCCGACTTCACCCAAAAATTTCAGCGTGACGTGAAGGTTTTCCGCACGCACCCAACGCGGCTCCTTGGTAATAGCGCGCAGGGTGGCAAGCAACGTGGCGAGATTCTCTCGCACTGCGGGGGGAATTTTCAGCGCGATGAAGAGGCGCACCGTTCAGGGCCTTTTCATGTCGTGTCGTGGGGGTTCGCCACCATTGTAGAGGAAGTGCAACCGCACCATATCCAGCGCAAGCTGCGAGGCGTGCCAGCGAATCGCTTCGCGGTCCCCCGGAAAACGCACGCCGCGTTCTTTCACTCCGCCTGCATGCGACAACGCGATGTGTACGGTGCCGACAGGTTTCTCCTCGCTGCCGCCGCCCGGCCCGGCAATTCCGGTAATGCCGACACCCAAAGTGCTCCCCACGCTGCGCCGGATGCCTTCGGCCAGCGCCTTTGCCACTTCGCTACTCACCGCACCTTTCGACTGAATCAACTCCGGCGGAACGTTCACCCAGGCGGTCTTCAAATCGTTGCTGTAACAAACCACGCTGCCCAGAAAATAGGAAGAACTCCCGGCAACGCTCGTCAGTCTTTCGGCCAGCAAGCCGCCCGTGCAGCTTTCCGCTGCGGAAATCGTTGCTTTGTTCATGGTCAGCAGCCGGGCGATCACTTCCTCCATCGAAGATCCATCTTTCGAATAAATCCGGTCGGTCAGCGCCAACTCGAAGCCCTGCACGATTTCATCGAGTGTTTTCTCTGCATGCATGGCGTTGTCGGTCCACAGGCGCAGGTGGATTTGAATTTCCCCCGGCGCCGCAAGAATCGTGGTGTTCACGTCGGAATAGCGGGTGTAAATCGCCTTGATGCGCTGTTCGAGAGCCGACTCTCCCAACCCCGCGACGCGCAATTCGCGGTGAAACATCCGCACGCCCGAGCGCCGCTTCTCGAGCCGCGGCAATACCTGTTCCTGATACATTGGTTTCAATTCGCGCGGCGGCCCCGGCAGCAGCGCGATACATCGCCCTTTGTCTTCCAACCATAAGCCTGGCGCCGACCCGCGGGGGTTCTCCATCACTTCCGCGCCTTCCGGCACCATCGCCTGACGGACGTTCACCGGAGGCATCTCACGGCCCAATTGACGGAATCGTCCTTCGATGTAATGCAAGATCTGTTCATTCAGGATGAGCTTGCGATGCAGCAAATCGGCAACGGTTTCGCGCGTTAGATCATCTTCCGTAGGCCCGAGCCCGCCGCTCGCCAAAATCAGCGGCACGCGCTCGAGCGCATCGCGAAACGTTTCGGCCAGCAATTCTCGGTTGTCGCCTACAATCGTTTTGCGAACGACTTCAATGCCCAGCTTGTTTAATTCTTCGGTGAGAAAGAGCGAGTTCGTGTCTATGTGGTCCGGAGTCAGCAATTCCGAACCCACCGCGATGATCTCGGTTTTCATCAGTTCAGTGATCCGACAAGCGGCAGGCCGCGCACATCCCAATCCAGTGTGAAGAGCGCGCCCGTGGTGGCCAAAATCGCGCGCCCGGAGGATTGCAGCGCCAGGCCAACCAGCCCCGAACCGCTCAACGCGATATTGGCATGCGCCTGAGCGTCGATGCACACGATGCCCCGCCAACCCTGGTAAGACGCAGCGACAAAGAGATTCCCTTCGCGGTCGAACGCCAGCCCTTGTGGCCGCCCCAGCCCGCGGAAGAACACGCTGACGTCTCCTCCCGGCGTGATGCGATAGATGCGGTCGAAGCTCGAAGTCGTTGGCCCGGACACGTATAAATCGCCGTTGGGATGAAACGCCAGATGGTACGCGGCCACCGATGGCTCGAGCGTTGCGAACACAAAAATCTCGCGTTGCGGGCTGATTTTGAAAATCGTTCCGCTACGGTCTCCGACGTACAAGTTGTCCGCGCGGTCGAACGCGATGCCCGTGGCGATGCCCATGCCTTCAATCCACGACTCGGACCTGCCGTCCGGCGTGACGCGGTGAATCGTTCCGTCATTCCGGCACGAAACAAAAAGATTTCCTTCGCGGTCCAGCGCCAAACCTGTGGGATTCACCAGCGAAGTCAGGAAAGGTTTCACGTCGTAGTTAGCCGTGATTTTGTATAGGGAAACGGGGACGCGCTGGCCCCGCGGCCCGGAAAACGTCACGTAAATATTTCCTTCGTGATCCACCGCAGGGTTCGCCACCGGATGCAGATTGTCCGCGATTTGGATTCCGATGTGTACGGGGTGAGGCGAACTCTCCCGCCCATCCGATGCCACGCGCACGGTCCCACCGTTGGCGCCTTCCGGCACGCGCGCGATCAATCTGTTTTCGCTGGCCAGTGCCAAGCTTGCTTCCGCATCGCCAAAGTGCACCACGGGACGTGCCTGCGCGCGCGATACGAAGCCGCGCCCGTGGATGGTCATCTCCCCGCCAGGAATCGCGGCTGTAGGCGCAACTCTTTCAATGTGCGGAATGCCGTTCTTTTCAGCCGAGGAACTGAAGCCGAATTTCATGCCTAACCAATATGAACCGTCAGAAGGCCGAAATATAACGCCACGCGCAGCAGGATTGCCGCGTAGAGCCCCGCCATCCAGTCATCCGCCATGATGCCCCACCCGCCGCGCAGTTTTTCCAGCCGGTAAACGGGCCAGGGCTTCCAGATGTCGAACACCCGAAAAAGTATAAAACCCAGAAGCAGGTATTTCCAGTTGGCCAGGCTCAAGGCAAAAAAAATGGCGTACTGGGAGAAGTCCATGTGCGCCGTGAGGTGTGGCAAACAGCAAGTGATCAGCGGCAGCAGCAGGGTTAAATGTTGGCCTGCCACTTCGTCGATGACCACTTGCTGTGGGTCTTCACTGCACGCGTAAGAAGCCACGCGCGACGCGCTCCACACGCCGAGAATGGACAGCAGAATGAACAGCACTGCGGCAATGACCAATGGATAGATCAACGTGGTGTTGTGCACGTTGGTTCCTGGCGCGCCAAACAAGTTTTCTCTTAGGATCGCGTCGGCCAGCGGATGCAGCGAAAGCAAATCGCGAACGGACCTTGGATGCAGAAAGAATATTGCACCGAGAGAGGCCGTCACGATGCCTGCCAGGGATCCAAAAGTTCCCGGCGCTTTGGGTACGTAGCCGATTCCGAAAACGGTTGCGAGCGTCAGGGCCAGGCGCGGCTTTTTGCGGGATGCTTCTAATGCGGGCGCGGCGCTAAGATTCGTGGTCATCGGATTTGTCGAGATCGAGCAGGATCGTTTTGCGCTCGCCTTCTATGGCTTCTTCTTCGTCGAAAATCGGCTCGGAGACCCGGTACTTCTCACTCGCCCAGTTGCCGAGGTCCCGCATCCGGCAGCGCTCGCTGCAAAAGGGAAAATCCGCATGTACTTCCGAATCTGTTTCCGCTTTGCAAATCGGACATTTGTGCTTCATGGCGAAACTTCTTCTCTGCGTTCCCTGTCCTTTGAAACCCAAAACGCAGTTGAGACGCACAAGGCGCCGGAAAGCGAGTCGCTTCACCGGAGAGTATAGCCTACCGCAGCACACGCAGCGGCGCTCCGGTAGCAATCCTGTGGAGTTTCTCCGCTGCGGGAACTGGAGAAGTCGCCGACACCCTTGCGTCCGTTACCTCCGCTGGCCCCGCCGGCCGCGGCAAAATTTCTACTACGCGTCCGATCAGGTCGTAGGCCCCGCTTCTTGTGATTTGCACGCGCGCCACGTCCCCCCCTTCTGCCACTTGGCCATTGGCCAACTCGATATCCGTCAAATACAGCTTTCCATCAATCTCCGGCGCCATGCTTTCAAGCCGCGCTTCCCAGACTATCGGGTTATCCTTCGACGGACCCTCGACCAGCGCGGCGAACAACTCATGCTTTCCACCGCGCACCCTCGGGCCGAGATACTTCTCGCGCAGATTCTTTCGCGAAATCTTTTTCTGAATTGCCATTAGGCGTTTTCGCCGGTCAGCAGTCGTTGCGGCGTGCACTTTTTCGTCGAGCGCGTGGCTTTCCGAGTTGTCTACATCGGAATATTCGAACACACCCATCCAATCCAGCTTCGCCTCCTTCACGAAATCGCACAGTTCTTGAAAGTCGTTTTCCGTCTCGCCCGGGAATCCCACGATGAACGACGTTCGCAGCGACACCCCCGGAATCGTCTTGCGCATGCGCTCCAGCAAACGCAGAAACGCATCGCCGTTCGAACCGCGCTTCATGCGCGCCAGCACGCTCCGGCTGGCATGCTGCAGCGGCATATCGATGTACTTCGCCAACCGCGGATGCTCAGCAATGGTATCCAGCAATTTTTGCGTTACGCGATTAGGATACGCATACAAAAATCGCACCCACAGCAGTTCTTCGATTTGCGCGAGTTTCGCCAGCAATTGCGGCAGACCATCGCGCAAGCCCAGGTCTTCGCCGTAGGAAGTCGTATCCTGTCCGATCAGCGTGATTTCCCGCGAGCCTGCCGCAGCCAGATTTTCCGCTTCCCGCACGACCGACGCGAACCGCCGGCTGCGAAATTTTCCTCGTAGTTCCGGAATGATGCAGAACGTGCAAGGATGATCACAGCCTTCTGCAATCTTGATGTACGCCGCGTATTTTGGGGTGGTCAAGATGCGCGGTGTGAAGTCGTGATACAAAAAGGTGGGAGGCTCTCGGGGCAACACCCGCAGATCGCCGTGCACCGCCTCCAAAATCCGTTCGACCTCTCCAGGGCCCACCACCGCATCTACTTCCGGCACTTGCTCCAGGATTTGTTCGCGGTAGCGCTCCACCAAACAGCCCGCCACAATCAACTTTTTCGCCGCACCGAATTTCTTGTGCTCCGCCATCTCCAGGATGGACTCGACCGATTCCTTCTGCGCCGCCTCGATGAAACTGCAGGTGTTGACGACCAGCACTTCCGCTTCGTCCGCGCGAGGCGTCAATTCATAGCCGTCACGCGCAAGAAGGCCCATCATCACCTCGCTGTCCACGAGGTTCTTCGGGCATCCCAGGCTCACAAATCCAACCTTCGTCATAGGCAGTGAAAGGACCCTTTGGCGTAAACGCTAATTCTAACATGCGCGCGCGGTCCCGCCTGATTTTGCCGTGTGTCAACGTGTGTCAAGGGAGCGGTTGATTTCGAAACGGCTTGAGATCTTCTTGGAATATGATTTGCGGTCTGATAATACGACCTCGCACAGGGTGGGGTGGCACCAGCCGTCGAGCGGGGTCTTATAAGCCCTGGAAAACGCTAGCTTAGCGTGCCGGGAGGGGGCAGCACCCTCACCGGCAGCCAATTTCTCAACCGCAACGAAAACCAGCGAATTTTAATCTCGAAACCGATAGGCAGAGGAACGATGCGATCGCGTGCCGAGCGCAGCGCGAACCTGGTCAAGCAACTGCCCAAAGCGTGTTGTGTCGCAGGGTGCTCCGCCAAAACGCGCATCTACGTAGAGTTGAGTGAACTCCTTCACCGCAGGAGCAAGCTGAGGAAAATTCACGGCAGCGGCAAATTCAAGCGGCGTTTGCGCCTCGCTGCGTTCGAGTCCCCGCCGCGCGAGAATTCGCAGCAGTTCCGCATACAAGCGCGAGGCAAGTTGCGGATCGGATCTCCCCGACTTCGCCGCGCGGATCCGCACTAACAGGCGAACGCGACGAATCAGTTCCGCAGGTGCGTTGTAGCGCAGTGCTAGGAGCAACGCCACCAGCACGACCGGCAATAGGTACCCCAGCGAGCCATGCTGCAGCTGCCACAACTTCAGCCAACGCTTGCCTTCCTGTTGCTTGCGGTCAAACCAACCCCGCGCGGATTCGCCCCAATTTTTCGAGCCGCGCTGGAGATTTTGCGCCATCATCACCTGATGCGCGAAGTCGTAGCCAATCACCCAGTCATTCCAAGTGATCTGCATCCAGTCGATGTATAGCTCCAGGCGCGCCAAAAATCCGCCTCCGCTTTGCAGGCTGGCGGGAGTTGGATCGAAGACTTGCCAGCCATTTCCGGGGAAGTACACTTCTACCCAGCTGTGTGCGTCGCTCGCGCGCACGATGTAGTCTCCGGCAAGATCGTTGTACTCCCCGGGAAGAAACCCGTTCACTTCGCGGGAAGGAATGCCCAGTGTTCGAAGCATGATGGCCATGGCCGAAGCGAAATATTCGCAGTGTCCGGCGCGTGTTTCGAAAAGGAAATGCGCGAGTGGATCCGGGCCGGGTCTTCCAGCCAGGTTCAGCGTATAGGCATAGCGAGTGCGCAAGTAGCCCTCGATACTAATCGTCTTATCGAAAGGGGTTTTCGCATTTCTCGTAACTTCGCGCGCCAATTCCGGTATGCGTAGGTCGAGCTCAAGCGGGAGCTGCAGATAGGTCGAGGTAATATCGTTGGGATAGCTGGTGCCGGCGGCCCGCAGCTTCGTTACCTCGCGTGGCGGCAGGCGCGAAATTCCGGCGTATCGGATAGCGGTAAAATTGCGAAACGGACTTTTCACCGTCCCCGTTGCGTCCATGTCGAGGTAGTTGCGTTGCAATGCAGCGAACGAATTGGCCGAGCCGCCGCTGAAGTTGCCCTGCAGGAGAAGAACCCTTCCTGGAACGAATATCGCGTTAGTGGCAACGGGCTCCAGGAAAACCGTGTAACGGATCACCGGTCCTGAATCGTTCTCCTTCTGTGCCGCTTCCGGTGTGTGAATCCAGCCATCGGCCTGCACTCCAAGTATTTGCGAGGTGCTCGCGCTGGAACTCCAACGCTTCCCGTCAAAGGTGGTCAACGCGATGCCTCTCCAGCGCAACCATTCGTATCCGATTGGCTTGCCAGCCTCCACGCGCATCACGATCTCGGAGCTTTTCTTGATCTCGCCGATCTGGCCCAACTCGACGTCGTCCGTGAACCCGGTCATCAGCGTTGGGCTGAAGCTGACGCGGCCCAGATAGCCGGCCTTGAACCGCGGGAAGAAGAAAAAGAGCATGCCTCCGAGCAGGATGGCTCCGATAGCCACGCTAAACGCGGCAAGACTCAGCGAGCGGTTGAGTTTGCCTTCTGTCTCACGGAGTGCGAGAGCGGGCGAAACGGCTCCGGCAACGCCACGACGCAATTCCAACCCGATGAACGTAGCGACTCCGGACAAAAGGAAAAAGAAAAACAGCGTGAGGAACAGCGTATCGACGGTGAGAATCGCAGCGGCCAGAATCGCCGCAAACGCCAGCATGCTGAGAAACAACGCGTCGCGATCCGAAGAAGCGCTGTAAAACCGGACCAGCATGGCAACGATCAGGAAATGCACCACCGCCAGCAGCAAGGCGAAAAGCGGCGGATTCGCAGAGCCCCCGACGAAGAAGCGCGACAGAAACAACGCGTCCAGCGGGAAGAATGCGAGGTACGTCAGCAGGCACCACGTCGCAACGCGATGCGAGAGTTCGGCCGGGCGTCCATGCCACCAGCGGTAACCTTTCAGCAGCGCCGTTAGTGGGGCAACCACGGAAGTGAACAAATCCAACTTGCCAGTGCTTGACAGCGTGAGGATCGAGGTGAGGACGAGGAGCGAAAGCGAAGTGCGAAAAAACCGTTCGGCAGGCAATGCGTGTGCGGCGGGAGATGCAGCGGTAGCGGCCATGATAGCCAATCCTAACATCGGCGCACGCACATGCGGCGACATTCAGCGGAGAAAACGCTCCAAAGGGATAACGCTTTTGGGGATGCAAAGCGGGAAATTGCAAGGAGCCGAGCGCATTCCGTTGCCGGCAGGCGCTTAGGAATGTGCGCTTTTCCCGGGGAAGGCTGCCGCAAGCGCGGCACGCGCGACTTTTCGCGTGAGGTTGGAAACGGGAAGAATGGTGATTTCGCCCAGGGGAACGCGCTCCGCGCCCTTGATGCGAGGAAGTTTCTTCACGCCGATGCAAAACGGTTCAACCGTGATGGAGCGATAGGTCACCGTGTGGCGAACTTTGTTCGCGGCGACAAAATGCAAACCGCCGTTCTGGCTTTGTACGCGAAGCCTCCGCATGTGGCCACGCAATTTCGCAACGGCATCGCCGCTAACAGGGATTGTCGGAAAGTGCCACAGGTGGGATACGAGCGTCGGCACGTGATCGACGAGCGGTTCCCTGTTTTTCTCTTCGGGCGGAGGAAGCAACAGCGTACGTCCTTGCTGATCGGAAAAAACTGCGGCAGCCAGACGGATCTCTACGGTTGCGCGTTTCTTGCGCTTTTCTGGCAGCAGGTCCGCAATGCCTTGCTTCCGGCCCTCACAGAATTGCGCTACCGGACAGAGAAGACATTGCGGGGACTTCGGTGAGCACAGAGTAGCGCCTAACTCCATCATGGCTTGGTTCCAATCACCGGGCGATTTCCTATCGAGATACGCATCCGCCCATTTCTGCAATCCTTGCCGGCCGAGTGAACTACGCAAATCTCCGCGAACAGCTCCGAGGCGCGCCAGCACCCGCGCCACATTGCCGTCCAGCACGGCGTGTTTTTTGTCGAACGCGATGCTCAAGATGGCCGCCGCGGTGTAATTTCCGATTCCGGGGAGCGAGAGCACATCTTCCGAGTGCGATGGGAATTTCCCTCCATGCTCCCCAACGATTTGCTGCGCGGATCTTTGCAAATTGCGAGCGCGGCTGTAGTAGCCGAGCCCGGACCACAACCGCAGCACTTCTTCTTCCCGCGCCGCGGCGAGCGCAAGAACATTCGGGAAGCGTTCGAGAAAGCGCTTGTAATACGGAATCACCGCAGCGACGCGCGTTTGCTGCAGCATGATTTCCGAGAGCCACACGCGATAGGGATCGCGAGTGCGCCGCCAGGGCAAGTCGCGCTGGAATTGGCGAAACCAGGCGAGCAGTTGTTTGCGGAATGCGGCGAGTTCTGGTCCTTTCAGCATGGCGCGTCGCGATTCTCGCACAACTAGCCCGATGATTCGAGCCGCTTTTCCTGCGATCACTATTGCACTTCTTCGTCGAGGAAGACGATGAAGGAGGAACTCCACACGGCATGAGGAAAAAAGCCGCGCGGCTGGCTAGTGACAATAATTTTGAACAGTTCCGTCGAACAAGCCAGTTCCGCAATGAGTTTTTGCTCGGGGTCGAGCGGAAGCGGCTGCACCAAAGCAAGGTACCTGAGAATCTCAAAAATATTTTTCTCGGCAGGAGCTAGCGGCGTGTCGAAGTCGACGCTGCGGAATTGCAGCAAGGCATTGGCCTGATAAAAGTGCCAGGCAATATTGGCGCAAAGGGCTACTGCACGCTCGAAGCGCTCGTTGATTTTAGTTGATGGGGGGTCTAGTGCGGATTTTTCTGCCACAGAATCCGCGGAATGAGGATCGAGCACGAGTAACACGCGCGAGTCTTCCTCGCGCGTGAACTCACGGACCATGAGCGACCCCGACCGTGCGGTGGCCTTCCAGTGCACCAGCCGTGCGCTGTCGGTGTGAACGTAATCGCGCACGCCATACAGATCCTGGCCTCGGCCTCTGACAACGCTTTCGAGCATGCCCTGGAGGACGGGCAGGACGTCGCGATACTCCGTCGTGGGGTCCACTGAAGGGTAGACCAGCGCTTCCGTTTTCAGGTCCATACGGCGCGCCTTCTGCAAAAAACCGAAGGGAAAGCGGGTGATGACCCGGAAGGCGTCCTGGTGGTAGACGCCGCGCCGTGGGAATTTCATTGGAACGGCCTGCTGCAGGCGGTCCTGCCTGGGAAGGTAGGGAAAATAGACGGGCTGTTCGAGAATGGCCGAGGCGGCAGCACCTTTTTCCGGGATTGCTTCGAGGCGCAGCGAAAAAGACGGCAATGTGAGTTTTTGGTTTTCGAGTTCCACATGAGCGCGCACGGGCTGCGCGGCAAAAATGTGCTCAGGAAGAACGAGGTGCATTTCGATACCGGAGAGGCTGATGGAAGAAAGAATCCCGGACATGAGAATGAGGGCAATGAGGCAGGCAAGAATCAGGAAAAGCAGATTATTGCCGGTGTTCAGAGCAGCAAGCGCAACGAGCAGGAGTCCGCTGAAATAAACCCATCCCTCGCGAGAAACTGTGTATTCGGTTTTGTAGCCGATCCAGCGCAGCGGCGTGCGACGTGCCAGCGCCGGCACCAGCGTAACCGCGACCCATCCCGCGATGGCCAGGGCCACGAGCGCCGAAGTGCTAGCAAGAATGAGTTGGCCGAGTTCCGCAGCGGCGCTGGAGTAAAGCGCTAGAAGAAGCGCGCCGGAAAGCGCGGCCATGGAGAGAAAAAACGCGCGCACGCCGGGACGGTCGGTTTTGGCCAGCATCTGCGCGAGAGTGGAACGAATTGCAGCCATATTTTAAGGAAGAGTTTTGAACTTACAACGGCACGCGAACGGATTCAACGATTTCGCGCAAGACCGATTCTGTGGTCTCGGATTTCTTTTGCAGCGAAGCATGGCGCGAGCTAGCCACCACGCGATGCGCGAAAACGTGGACCGCGAGCTGCTTGAAATCGTCGGGCAAGCAGTAGTCGCGCCCGTCAAGAAACGCGCGGGCTTGCGCGGCGCGCTGGAGCATCAAAGTGCCCCGCGGGCTGACGCCGAGCGCAAGCTGCTCGGTCTTGCGCGTGCCATTGACGATTTCCAGCGCGTAATCGTGCAGGCTGGAATCAACCTTGATACGGTTCACGGCTTCCTGCATGGCGAGCACTTCGCTCAGGTCCGCAACAGGCTCGAGCGATTGTAGCGGATCGGCACCGATGCGTTTGCGCAGGATTTCCCGCTCCGTTTCGTGCGAAGGGTAACCCATCTTGATGCGCATCAGGAAGCGATCCAGCTGCGATTCTGGTAGCGGATAGGTGCCGTGGTGTTCGACGGGATTTTGTGTGGCCACCACGAAGAACGGTTGCGGGAGCGGCTGGGTTTTGCCGTCCATGCTGACTTGCGCTTCGTTCATGGCTTCGAGAAGCGCAGATTGCGTGCGCGGCGTCGTGCGATTGATTTCGTCGGCGAGCACGACGTTGGCGAAAATGGGTCCGGGACGAAACTCAAATTCGCGATTCTCCGGGTTATAGACGCTGACGCCGAGAACGTCGCTCGGAAGCAGGTCCGAAGTGAATTGAATGCGCTGGAAGCTGCAGTGAAAAGATTTGGCGAGCGCCTGCGCCAGCGTAGTCTTGCCGACGCCGGGAACATCTTCGATAAGCAAATGGCCGCGCGCGAGCAGCGTGATGAGCGCGAGTTGGATGGCTTCTTCTTTGCCGAAAATGGCGCGTGCGATGGTGCGCTGCAGCTGTGAGACGACTTGAGCGGTGGCGGTCAGCATGTGTTGAAAACCCGGGTCCTTCCTGCTACAAATAGATGCTAGCAAGCGATGACGCTTCGCGGTGCCGCCCCGGAGCGCCGCAATCGTTGGGCGACTAGCTCAGTTGGTTAGAGCGCTCCCCTCACACGGGAGAGGTCAAAGGTTCAAGTCCTTTGTCGCCCACCATCTTGGTTTGCGCCACAAGCCATTCTAGCTAAAATCAGCGCATGTCAACCTTGCTTCGTGCGATTGAGTTTCTAAGTTTGAGCCTGTGGCTCGGGAGCGATCTGTTCCTCAGCTTTGTGGTGGCGCCGGGAGCGTTCCGGATTTTGAGCCGGGACCAGGCGGGGGCGATGGTCGGATTTTCGCTCAACCGCATGCACCTCGGCGGGATCGTCTGCGGCTTGGTGATTTTGGCGGCTCGGCTGGCGCGGACGAGGACCTTTGCGAGCTTGGCCACGCCCGCAGCGCTCTGCGTAGTGCTGATGATCGCGCTGACGGCGATCTCGCAATACGCGGTCAGCACAAAGATGGCTGCGCTGCGCATGCACATGGGCTCGATTCAAGCGACGGCCGCCGACAGCCCCCTGCTCGCTGCGTTTGCGCGGCTGCACGCGATTTCGGTTTCGATGGAAAGCGCCGTGCTCCTGGCGGGACTTGCTGCTATCTATTTGCTGGTGAGAGAGTTAGCGCTCAAGATCTCCTGAAAGCGCAGAAGAAGCGCACTACAGCGCCTTGCGCGTCGCGCGTCTTGTGGCCGGGGGCTTTGCGTTGCGAGAAGCGCGGCCGACATTTGGACGAGTAGGTCGGCGGGGCGTGGTTTTGGGGGGGCGGATTTTGCGCAGGGCGGCGTTGCCGGCCCGCTGGCAAGCGCGCCACATGTACCAGGAGGCAACGGTGCGATAGGGTCGCCAGCGTTCGCCGAATTTCAGGAGATCTTTGGGAGCGGGCATGTGCTTCTTGCCGTAGGTGATGGCCCAGCCTTTGCGGACCCCCAGATCGTGGATGGGAAGAACATCGGGCCGGCCCAGGCGGAAAATGAGAAACATCTCGACGGTCCAGGCGCCAATGCCGCGGACGGAAACCAGGCGTTTCAGGAGGTCTTCGTCGGAGAGCTGGTGAGCTTCTTCGAGAGTGGGAACGACGCCGTCGACGGTTTTTTGCGCGAGGTCTTTCATAGCGAGAATTTTGGCGTGAGAGAGGCCGGCGTTGCGGAGAGCAGGCTTAGGCAGCTTGAGCATTTCGTGCGGCGTAGGAATGCGCCCGTTGGAACCGAGCGCCTTGATGCGGCCGAAAATCGTGGCGGCAGCTTTGCCGGAAATGGATTGGTGCGTGATGGCTTCGACGAGGACCTCGTAGGGGGACTCTGCGTCGCCTTTTTCGACGCGGAACTCCCGCGTTTCTTTGATCAGCCGGACAAGAAGCGGGTCCTTCGCCGCGAGCGTGTCCATCGCGAGGCGCAAATCAAACGGCGGCAGTTCGTATTCCGTGGCTACCATGAAGCTCCTATCCGGAAACGGGGCCATTAGATTAACAGTCGGAGAACGAAACGCGAAATTCGAAGATCGAAATTCGAGGGGCCCGTCATACGGCGCAACTGACCGATAGGAAGGAAATAGGAAGAAGGTGAAACGCGGAGACCGAGAGCGCGCAGAGGAACCGCAGAGAATTGTCGTTACAGCGGCTCGGTCGAGGCTGCGGTTTGGGGGGAGAGGCGGCGCTGATGAGCCGCTTTTTGCCGGGAGTGGCGCCAGCGGAGGAGGCTGGTTGCGGCGATCAGCAGGAAACACGATTCGACGAAGAGTTTGCCGCCGTCGAGCCAGTCGATGGGATTGTTCCTCAAGGCGGGAGCGGTGAAGAGGCTGTGAAAGAAGACAGCCGCTGCCGCGAAATAGACGGTGAAATGGAAAGACCTCCAAAGACGGCGTCCTAGGCGAAGGCGCAGATACGACGTAACGACAACGAACGCAATGAGATAGAGCGCGACGGCGCCTATCGTGTTTTCGAGCGGTTGGCTCGGGGAGCGGACTCGGTAGACAAAATCGAGGACGCGAAAGCGCGGGTCTTTGTTCAGAAGCAGGATGGCCGGATGCAGCAGCGACATGGAGAGGGCGATGTAGCCAGACCAGTTGTGCACGCGAAAGTAGTTGAACCGCTGATGGGGCCAGGAACGATGCGGGCTATACCGAAAGGCCATGAGAACACCCAGAAGCATGTTCAGCGTGACCGCGCCAACGGCCACAAGGCCGACGTCGGCAGAAAGATCGAGAACGGTGAGACTCATGGGCAGTAGTGGCCGAGCATAGGCCTTGAGACGGCACAGCACACGCTAACGTTTCAGGAAAAGAGCTTTGAGGGCCGCTAAGTGGCTGGAAAGCGCGGCGGGAGCGACAAATCGTACTCCCCGGCTGCTGTTCTGCGTCCGTCCATTATCCTCGCGCGCTGAAAACCGCAGTCAGAACCAAAGCTCGGGCAGAGGGGTGTCTGACACGTGTGTGTTAGGATTACGGGTTTATGCAAGCGGGAATTATTGGACTACCACAAGTTGGGAAGACGACGCTGTTCCGGATTCTGACCAAGGCGCACGTCGAAGGGAAGGGCGGAGCGTCGGCCACGCACGTGGGCGTGGCGAAAGTCCCGGAGCCACGCTTGCTGGAACTGGCGAAGCTTTACAACCCGAAAAAAATTACCTACGCGACGGTGAATTATGTGGATTTGGGCGGCATGCAGAAAGAGCGCATGCGCGAAGCGCTGGCGCAATTGCGCGAAGTGGACGTGATCGCGCATGTGATTCGCGTGTTCGAGGATCCGACCGTGCCGCACTCGGAGGGAAGCATTGACCCGCTGCGGGACGCGACGAATCTGGATTTGGAGCTGATGCTTTCTGATCACGACCAGATCGTGCGGCGCTTAGAACGCGTGGAAAAGGATTTGAAGAAGAAGCGTGACCCGGCGCTGGAAGCCGAGAAGACCGTGCTGGAAAAGTGCAAAGCGCAACTCGAGGCGGAAAAGCCGCTGCGCGAATTGCAGTTGACGCCGGAAGAGCAGAAGTCCATTAGCGGATTTTTGTTCTTGTCAGCGCGGCCAGTGCTCTATGTGCTGAATCTGGGAGACGAGGAAGCGGACAAGCTGGATACGGCGGTGGAGCGGCACAGGCTGAGCGCGCTCCAGGGGCGGAAGAACGCGGCGGTGGTGCCGATTTGCGGCCGGCTGGAAGCGGAACTGGCGGATATGGAAGAGAAAGAAGCGGCGGAACTGCTGGCTTCGTATGGATTGAAGGAGCCGGGGCTGAACCGGTTAATTCGCGCGACGTATGATTTGCTGGGATTGATTCAGTTTTTCACCGCGGGAGAGCCGGAAGTGCGCGCATGGACCATTCACAAAGGAGACCACGCGGTGAAAGCTGCGGGGGTGATTCATAGCGATATCGAGAAGGGGTTCATTCGCGCGGAAGTGGTGCGCTGGGACGATTTGGTGGTGGCGGGAAATTTAGTGCATGCGCGCGAAAAGGGCCATGTGAAATTGGAAGGGAAAGAGTACGTAGTGCAGGAAGGAGATGTGATTCTGTTTCGGCACTCGGGATGAAGAAACGGAACTAACACCGAGAGTTCGCCGAGAGCACAGAGGACACAGAGCAAGCAAGCGTGCCCTGGATTCACGCCCGCGATGCGATCTCTGACTGTCCACTGTGAACTGTCGACTGCGACCTTCTTCTATGGAACATGACGTGGCATTTCGGACGGGGCTCGCGGTGCTGCTGGGATTGCTGGCAGCGCTGGGAAATTTGCTCGGTGGGTACTTCGTCGTTCGAAAGCATTGGCCACGGCAGTATCTGCAATATTTTTTGGCGCTGGGCGCAGGGTACATGCTGGCGGTGGGGTTTGTGGAAGTGATTCCGGAGTCGGTGCGGCTTGCGGGCGAGCGCGCCTTGCTGTTTGTGTTGATTGGGTTTTTTCTGGTGCATTTATTCGAGCACACAATTGCGCCGCACTTCCATTTTGGGGAAGAGACGCACCACGAAGAGTTCAGCGGAATTCATGCCGGGAAAACGGTGCTGCTGGGGATGACGATTCACACGTTCTTTGACGGCGTGGCGATCGCCGCGGGATTCCTGGTTTCGACCTGGTTGGGCGTGATGCTCTTTGTAGCCGTATTTCTGCACAAGCTGCCGGAAGGGTTCACCATTGCGTCGGTGGCGCTGGCCAGCGGACGAGGCAAGCGCAACGCGATTCTGGGAGCCGGGTTATTAGGTGCGGCGACGATATTTGGTGTCCTGCTGACGAGCGCCCTGCAGGGGCAATTGAAATACGCTCTGCCTTTGTCGGGGGGAGTGACGGTCTACGTGGCGGCGACCGACCTGCTACCCGAGGTGAACCGGGAGCCGAACTGGCGGATGGCGCTGCTGGTGTTTGTGGGCGTGGCTAGTTTATTGATAATGCAGCACTTATTCCATATTTGAGCCGGGATTAACCTGATTTAAACGCTACCTAAACTGCTCGGCTAAAGCGCGGCCCTCGAACATCTTAGGCTACGGTCTAGGACCGCTGGCAATCGCAACTTTCTGAGACAACAAGGGTTTGATACAGTGTGGCGGCGATGGCCAGGTCGGACGTCCAACTAATGCTGGACGTGAAGGCGGGCGACGAGCAGTCGTTCACGCTGCTCTTGCATCGGTATCGGAGTCCGTTGGTAAATTTCCTGTACCGCATGGTGCGCAACCGGGAGCAGGCGGAAGATCTAGCTCAAGAAGTTTTTTTGCGGGTGTACCGGGCACGCGAAGATTACGTGCCGAGCGCAAAGTTCACGACGTGGCTCTTCCGGATCGCGACGAATCTGGCGTTGAACTCGGTGCGGGACACGCGCTACCAGCGCATGGAGATTTCGCTGGATGCTCCGGTGACCGTGGACGCGGAAGAAGGTGAAGAGAAAACGCTGGACATCGCCGAGAAACACCCGAATATCGAGCAGCACCTGGTGGAAGAGACGAGAAAAAAGATGATCCGCCATGCGATTGAAAAGCTTCCGGAAAAGCAGCGCGCGGCGGTGCTGTTGCACAAGTATCAGGAGCTGGATTACGGAGAGATCGCCAAGATTTTACAATGCTCGGAGAGCGCGCTGAAGTCGCTGCTGTTCCGGGCCTATGAAACGCTGCGCGTGGAACTCGCCCCCCTCGTAGCGCAGCATGGGAAGTCCTAGCTATTGGGCCAAGGAAGGGGAAGTCATGAGTTGCAGCCGGATGGAAAAGAAAATTCTGGGATACCTCGACCGACGCTTGAAGGAAAGCGAGCGGCTGGAGGTGGAGAAGCACCTCGCCGGTTGCGCGGCGTGCCGTCTGCGTGTGAATGGGTTTCGAGCAGTGAACGGCTTGCTGGACGAACTGCCAACGATCGAGCCATCGCCGGCGTTTGACTTGCGCGTGCATGCGCGGGTGGCGGCGGAACCGATGAAGCACAGCTGGCGGGCATGGTTCCCGTCGCCGCGCGTGGCGATTGTCGCGGCGGCGTTGGTAGTGGCGACAGTCTGGGTAAGCACACGCCCCACCAACACGCAGCCGCAGATTGCGCAGGATGATATCCCGGTGCTCGAGAATATGGACGTGCTTTCCAACTTTGATGTGCTGACGGAATTGCCGCCCCCTGCGCAGGTAGATGATGGCGGACAGCAGCAGAACTAGCAAAAGTAAAATGACACGGCGAATGCAATTCGGGAAGCTGCTGGTTGCGCTGGGAGTCTGCCTAGGGCTGGTCATTCCCTGCGCGGCGCAGAATCGCAACAAGAATAGGCCGCCGCAACAACAGAGACCGCAAAGGCAGGCGGCGCGACAGGAGCGCAGGCAGCAGCAACCAGGAAAGGGGGCTCCGAACGGGCGGCCTGGCGATGATCGGCCGCACAACAATATGGCGCCGGGCCGGCAGCCTTCAAGCGGTCAAACGGAATCGATGGGCATGATTGGGGGGAATCGGCCGCACGGCGAATCCGGGCAGCGCCCGGAACTCAATGCGAATCGGCCACCGAATGCGGGGAATCGCGTGCGTAACTTCACGCCCCAGGAGCGCCAGAAATTACAGCAAGATGAGCGACGTTTCCGGCAACTGCCACCTCAGCAACAACAGGAAATGCGGGAACGCGCACGCGTTTGGGCGAAACTGACGCCGGAGCAACAAAACCACATTCGAAACGACATCCTTCCGGAATGGAAACAGTTGCCGGCAGCGCGTCGGAACGCCATCAAGAGCCGCCTGAATGTTCTGCAAAATATGCCGGAATCGGCGCGGAATCAGCATCTGAACGATCCGAATTTCACGCGCGGAATGAGCGAAGAGGATAAAACCTTGCTTCGAGACCTGAGCCATATGCATGTGGGCGCGCCGGACCCGCCAGGGGAATGAAAGAGTCCTCAGTTGTCAGTTCTCAGTTTTAAGTTCCAGAGAAAACCTGAAATCTCCTCTAACGAGATGGATCGGATGGAGCTCCTTAGGCCCTCATCGGATGTCCTTGCAGATGACATCGCTACCCCGCTCATGGGCGTTGAAGACGAGAATCACGAGTTGAGAATTCAGCGCGCACGCCAATTCGGCGGTTTCCCTGGTTGGGCGCAGCGTTGACAACCTCCGCTAGTTCACGGCATGGTGACTGGTGCCGTTCCAACCAGGTGATTTCCCGCATGATCCATCGCGGCAGGGGATCGTGGTTACCGAGGCCATCAGTCATTGCTGAAAGCAAGAACGGCACTGGTTTAGATTTGCCGCATCGAACGAGTGGAGGAAAATTATCGCATCCCTATCCACGCGCCTTCGCGAGAGTGTTTCCACGCGCTTCCGCGCCCTGCAACATCGCAACTTCCAGCTCTTCATCGCGGGACAACTTATATCGCTTATCGGGACGTGGATGCAGACGACCGCGCAGCAGTGGTTGGTCTACGAGCTGACGCATTCCGCCGTACTGCTGGGCGTTTTTGGATTTGCGAGCCAGGTGCCACTGTTGTTCCTTTCGTCGCTCGGCGGATACATCGGCGATCACTACAACCGGCACCGCGGGGTGATCACTACGCAGACGGCTTCGATGGTGCTGGCGTTTGTCCTGGCGGCGCTGACGCTGATGGGCAAGATTCAGGGCTGGCACGGAGCGTGGGTGATCGTTGTGATTGCATTCATGCTTGGCGTGGTGAACTCCTTTGACGTGCCGATCCGGCAGGCGTTCCTGGTGCAGATGGTGGGGAAGGATGATCTGCCGAATGCGATTGCGCTGAATTCCTCGATCTTTAATAGCGCGCGCGTGGTGGGCCCGGCAATCGGCGCTTTTACCGTTGCCTGGGTAGGAGAGGGCTGGTGCTTTTTTCTGAACGGAGTGAGCTTTATAGCAGTCATCGTGGCGCTGTTGATGATGAAGATAGAACGGATGCAAACGATGCCGAGTCAGGAGCGGCCGCTGAGGAGTCTGGTGCAGGGGTTCCGCTTTGCGATGAGTGATTTTCCAGTGCGTTCGGCGCTTTCGTTGCTTAGCGTGCTGAGCCTCTTTGGCTTGCAGTATTCCGTGTTTATGCCGATTTACGCGATGGACATTTTGAAGGGGGACATCAAGATACAAGGATACCTAATGAGCGCAGCAGGGGTCGGGGCGGTGCTGGGGGCGTTGCACTTTGCGGCCCGAACGGATTACAAAGGGCTGGCGCGTTGGATTGCCACGACTTCGACAACGTGCGCCATTGGGCTGCTGATTTTTTCCGGCGCCAAGGTTTTTTGGTTGCGCGTGGTGGTGCTGTTCGTGGTGGGATTTGCGGCGACCTCGCAGATGGCAGCGACGAATACGCTGATTCAAAACCGCGTGCCCGATGAGTTGCGCAGCCGCGTGATGGCTGTGTATGCCACGATGTTCATGGGCGTGCAGCCGATTGGCGCGCTGCTGGCTGGCGGAGTGGCGAAGCACATCGGTGCGCCGCACACGCTCTCTGTATTCGGATCCGTGGTACTGCTGGGGAGTCTGGTCTTCGTTTCGCGAGTGGTGGCAAAGCCGAGGCGGGTCCAGACGGCTTCCCAAGCCTAGGAGAGCGGCACCGCGCAAAAGCTGTGGCGAAGTGAGCTCTCCTCTGTCCCTCCGCTATTTCATTTCTTCGCCGCAGGTCTTCCGATACGATGCTTGCGGTTCTCTGTGAGGGAAGGGCCAGAAGGATGTCCGTTCCGGAATGGTTATACTGCAACCAAGGAGATCCTCATTGAGTTGGAATAAGTCGTTGCGACGAGTTGCGGGAGCATCATCGATTGCTGTTTTCGCAGGTGTGAATGTGCTGGCGGCTGCCAGCTCGCACCGCAACTTCGGAGTTGCGGAAACTATTCCTGGAGCGGAGTTCGGGATTAGACAGGAGCAGCAAGCTGAGAGCCATCAAAAGCAACAAGGCTGGATTGACGGGGTTGTGCGAACCGCGGATGGGCAGGGGGTCGCGGGGGTTGCGCTGACGTTGCGCCAAGTTGAAACGAAAGCAGGCGAGCGGTCCGTGGAGCGCCATGCCGTGGCAAGGTCAGACGGAAAATTTTCTTTTGCGGATTTGCCGGCGGGGAAGTACGCACTGCGTGCGGAGGCGCCCGGGTTTCAGCCGGTCACGCGGGAAGTGACATTGCGCGAAGGCGCGGCGGCGGAATCGCTGCAGATTAGCCTCCAAATTCTTCCTGTGAACGAAACCGTGGTGGTTTCCGAGACCGGCACAGCCGAACAACTTGGCGACTTGCCTGCGCAGGCGACGGTGCTGTCGGCAAAAGATGTTTCGCGCGCGGCGACGCTGACCCTCGACGATTTGTTGCGGCAGGTGCCGAGCTTCAGCTTGTTTCGGCGAGGGAGCAGCCTGGTTTCTCATCCGACGACGCAGGGGGTGTCCTTGAGGGGGATTGGGGCAAGCGGCGTGAGCCGAACCTTGGTGCTGCTCGATGGCGTACCGTTCAATGATCCCGTGGGGAGTTGGGTCTATTGGTCAAAAATTCCGCTGATGCAAATCGACAAAATCGAGGTCGATGAAGGCGGGATTTCCGCTCTCTATGGAAGCTCGGCAATGGCGGGAGCGATTGATATCACGACGCGAAGGCCTTCGGCAGCCCTGCTGGAAGTGGAAGGGCTAGGGGGCACGCGCGGAACCGCCGACCTGGATCTTTTTGCGGGTGATCGGCGCGGTCCGATCACTTACAGCCTAGGCGGAGATTTGTTTCGAACCGACGGGTTCAAGCTCACACCGGAAGCCTTTCGCGGAGCGGTAGACGTAAACGCGGCTTCTCAGCACGAAACGGTTAACGGCCGCGTGGACGCTCAGGTGTCCAAAAATACGCTCCTTTTTCTAAGCGGACGCTATTTCAACGAGGTTCGTGACAACGGAACACCACTCCAGACCAACGGCACAAGAGAAGGGTTTTCGCAGGCAGGATTGCGTTCGCACACGAACGGTGGCAGCGATTGGCATGGGAATTTTTATTCCTTTGACCAGAGATTCCGAAGCAGCTTCAGTGCAATTGCGCCAAACCGGCAAAGCGAAACACTGACGCTGCTAGAAGGCGAACCTTCGTATGGCTACGGAGGAAATGGTCAGTGGTTGCGGCCGCTCCCGGGTTCCCAGGTCTTGATGATCGGAGGAGACGGACGCTGGATCTATGCGCGGGATCATGAGAACGCCTTTGCGGGGACAATCACCAGAGAGCGACGGATCCCGGGCGAGCAAATGTTCGGGGGAGGGTTTTTTCAGGATTTCTGGAGTCCTTGGTGGCGGGTGAATGTCATCGCGGGAGCACGGGTGGATTATTGGCGAAACTATGGCGCTTCGAAGACGGAGACCGTCCTGCCTGCGAATACGACCACGACAACGGTATTTCCCGACGTTTCGAAGACGACCGTGACCTCGCGCGCTGGATTGGTTTTTCGAGCAACGCGAGCTGTTTCCGTGCGAGGCGCTTTTTATCAGGGGTTCCGTGCGCCTACGCTCGATGAGCTGTATCGCTCTTTTCGCGTCGGCAACGTGGTGACGAACGCTAATCCCAACCTGGGGCCAGAACACGTAAACGGGTATGAGTTTGGCGTCAATCAGCAGGTGACGTCTCGGATTTTCTGGCGAGCTACCTTGTTTGCGGACCGGTTGGACAATGTCGTCTCGAATGTAACCATCAGCACGACGCCAACCTTGATTACCCAGCAACGAGAAAATCTCGGTTACGCCAACGTCAAGGGCGCTGAAGCAGAGGTCGGCTACCGGTTGGAACAGCGCTGGGGACTGGACGCGAAGTATATGTTTAACCAATCGGTGGTGGGGAGTTTTGCCGCGGATCCGGCGATTGTCGGTAATCTTCTGCCGCAGGTGCCAAAGCATCGAACCAGCGCAAGGGTTCTTTATTCGCACCCAAAATGGGCTGACGCCAGCCTGGAAGGCCGATACGAAAGCTACCGCTTCGACGACAGCCTCAATCAACGAAAACTCGGGAGCTACTTTGTGCTCAATCTGGAAGTTTCACGCGCGTTAGGAGAACGCTGGAGTGGGTTTTTGAATTTGGAGAATGCCTTGAATCGCGAATACTTTGTGCAGACCACTCCGATTCCGCAGATCGGCACGCCGATTTTGTTTTCGGGCGGCGTGCGATACCACTGGTCGAAAAGTCACTGAACGCGAGGCCAGGCTAATCGAGATCAGGCAGGGTTGGGGCGATCGAGCCAGCTGATCTTGGGCAAAGCTGCGGTGGGCGAGGCAAGCCTCGCCCCCACGCCGTCATGCGCGTTCACGTTGGTAAGGATTGCGTGCACCTTGGGGCGCTGCGGCGTGAGCGAGCAAACAGGATCGGTCGCGGACGGGTCCCCGCGAATGGCCTGACACCGGCAACCCCCAAAATGTTAGTGGCGGATTGAGAGTGGTCCACTTTGGCGGTCCAGTGTAGGCCGGACCACCAGTAGTCGGTGGCGGTAAGTGGAGGGGAAGAGTTGCGAGCCAAGCGATCGTGTCCCTGCCAAGGAATGAGTTGAGGTAGAGTGTGTTTGCGCCGCGTGGACTTCTGATTCACGGTCGGTGAACGAAGAGCTGCGTCCCGGAGAGGAATTAGCAGTTCCCCTCCGAGGCATAAGCTTCTGGGAGCAGTACCTCCCATGGGCCTTCCTGAACGTCCTACAGACGCTCCCCAAAATCAAGAGGCAAGCAGATGCGTGCTTCTCGCGCGCCAGCCGCGAACGCGGATGTGTTTGCTGAAAGGATGTGAGCAGCCCTTCCATCCTCACCAAGCCTCGGAGCACTACTGCAGTGCTCGCTGTCGAGAGGAGGCGCGGGAGTGGTCCGCATGGAAGGCGCAGCAGAAGTACCGGGCAACTGTGCGGGGTAAAGAAAAGCGCATACGACTCATGTCTATATGCATATACGTGTATGCAGACTTGATGAGTGTGACGCTCAAGCGAAAAGTCCAGAGCCGACGCTACCGCGAGCGCGTGCGCGACAAGAGAACCCAACCGAACATGACCAAGGCGACGCATCTACGTGATCGGTGCTTGAGCCACTTTGCGACTCTGGGTATTCCGTTCCGACCCGAATCGCTGGATGTACTGCTCACGAAAGCCGAAAAAGAGAATCTCTCGCATCTGGATTTTCTCGATCAGCTCATCGGCGAGCAAGCCAACGCTCGCCGCGAACGTTCCATTCAGTGGCGCATCCGGGAAGCGCACTTCGCTGAGGACAAATCCCTGGAAGGCTTCAACTGGAAGTTCAACCCCAAGGCCTTTGACCGCCAGCAGATCGAAGAGTTGGCTACCGGAGATTTCATCCGGCGTCGAACCAATTTGATCCTGGTGGGTTGGAGCGGAGTTGGAAAGAGTCACATTATTCAGGCCCTGGGGCAAAAGGCCTGTGTCCATGGGTATCGCGTCCTCTATCGCACCTCCGCCGATTTGATTTCGGATTTGACCGCTTCGCTCGCGGACAAAACGCTTCCCGAAAAGCTGCGCCGCTACGCGCGTCCGGACTTATTGATCGTGGACGAATTCGGATGCGACAAAATCGAGCGGGAGGCAAGCCCGCAATCGGCTCACCTGCTCTATAAGATCATCGCCCTGCGAAACCAGAAGAAGTCCACCGCGCTCGCCACCAACGTGGACTTCGAAAAATGGGGAGAGTATCTGCCCGATGGGCCCGTGGCCATGGCTTTCCTCGATCGCATCGTGGAGGGAGCGATCATCCTCACGATTAAAGGCCGGTCGTACCGTGCACACGGCCCCAAAGAAGGGGAACGTCCAGCATAGAAAAAGAACTGACCGATACACCAAAGGCCCGCATTCCTCAACGTGGCCACTACCCTACAGAGCGTAACCACCTCGCCGGTCCACCTGCTGCCGCCAAAGTGGACCAGTTTTTCGCCGCCGCCGACACCCAAAATCCTGCGTACGGCGATCGCAGGATTTGCAAGGTTCTTGCGTCCAGTCTTCGCCGCGGGACCAAACTTCACTTGAGAGCTCGTTCGAACGCGATTGCAGTTCGAGAGGATTCGAGCAATAGACGCAATGGAGGCGGGCAGCGATGCGTGAGTCCGGCGACCAGGGCGAGCGGGTTTTATGAGCTAGGCAGGCTAGGCGGCAAGGGGTGTTACACGGCGCCTGATTCGAAATCGAGAGCGCGTTCCTTCTGCAAAAGCGCGAGATAGCCGAGGATGTCCTGCTCGACTTTGTGCGGCTCGGCTTTGGAATAGATCGATTGCAACTCGCCGATGATTTGGGCCACAGAGTGCTCGCCATCGCAGCGGGAAACAATTTCCAAGCTCGGACCGTTAAGGCGCCAAGCACGCTTCGGCATCAGCAGAACGCGCTGATTATTGTTTTCTCCCATACGGCATCCTGCGGCGAGACGCGGCTTGCTGTTTAAGTCCACACTCATGCATTTTCCTTGGCGGGTTGCAACGCGCCCGGAGGAGGCCAGCCGGGATTCACGTACGCGAAATACAGGGCGTCGAGCTGCGCCCGGAGAATGTCGCACTTCGCGCGCACAGCGGCGTGTGCTTTATCTTGTTCTTCGCGATGCCAGCGGGTGGAGACGAAATCCACATAGGCTTGCACCGCAAAGCGCGTGGCAGGAAGGATTCCGTCACCGCGCAACGCGAGATCGCGAGAAAGGCCGGTCGCTTCGACGACTTTCAACCATCTTTCGATCCCGCCTGGCTTTGTGCCGTCGCCGTCGTGATCGGGAATCCGCTTGCGCCAGGCAAGTCGGAACGCCGGATCTTCGCTGCGCGCGAGAATCGCGGCGTCTTTGACGGGAATTCGGTTTTGGTAGAAGTAGCGGTTGAGTGCCCAGGCTTGAAGCTGACCGCGGGTGAGCTTGTCGTCATGCATGAGCAGATGAAATGGGTGTTTGTGGTGATAGCGCTCTTCGCCAATGGCATGGAAGCCAGCGGTGAACTCGGCTTTGGAAAGGGAAGGCCTTTCGAGAGTGCTTGCCACTGGCACGGTCATAGTTCGAACTCCATGCCATCGTAGGCGATTTCGAAACCGGCATCCAGCACCATACGGTGTTCCGCGCTGTCTTCGTCAAGAATGGGATTCGTATTGTTGAGGTGGATCAGGATTTTGCGGCCTTTGCCTTTCGTCGGGAATTGCTCCAGCAGGCCGCCAGGCCCAGACAGCGGCACATGGCCGATTTCGCGCGCGCTTTTGCTGCTACGGCCCGTGCGCATCAGTTCGTCGTCGCTCCAGAAGGTCCCGTCAATCAAAGTGGCATCGGCGGATTCCACTTCTGACTTCCACATCGCCGAAGACCCTGAAAGCGAGGGAGCAAAGAAGAGGCGCTTCTCGCTTTGCTCGATGACAAAGCCGATGGACGCCTCTTCCGGCGGGACTGCGCGGAGCATCTCTTCGCTGACATAATCGGGATAACAGCCACCCAAGGGCACCGTCGCGCAGATGAAGTCAGCCGGTCCGGAAGAATCCTCAGACATATGACAACCGAGGCGCCCTTTTGCAGATAAGGTTTGCCATTTCACCGGAGGATTAGCGCGCTCTAGAACGCCGAAGATCCGGTTTTCTCTTTGAAGAACGCACTGCACGCCGCGAGTGGCGAAGACAAAAAAGGTCTGGAACTCGCGCAGGTGGAGCAGCCCCATCACCGAATCCACTTCAGCGTTGGGCAGGAACACGCCGCCAATCGGCGGGGAAGGTCTATCAGCAGGGGGAGCGAGTTCCGGTGCCGCGAGAACTTGTTGGCGCAGGTCTGGAGAAGCGCACAGCAGAAACCAAACCTTGGAGTCGGGGGAGAAGATGACCTGGGTTTGCGTGCGCGGACGAGCTTTTATCTTGCCGCGCCGCAAAGCGCCACAGTTGGGACACTGACAATTCCATTGGGGAAAGCCGCCCCCGGCTGCGGATCCGAGGACTCTTACGCGCATTAGGCGCTTAAACTAGCACGTATCGGACCAAAAAGGAAGGGCGAGCTGCGCGAGCTGCAGGTAACGGGGATGGGCAATGCTTGGAATGGCTGAACTTTGGAGAAGCACGAGGCTAGCGGCAGTGTGAAAAAGTCAGCGCGGTTCGGGCAAGGGCTATTGCAATGAAAATTGCCTGCGACTAGACGCCACTTACCAAACCGGACACACAATCCATAACGTGACTTGACGTTCCCAAGCGACCTTACCCAAGCTAGATTTTAAAGCCCAAGCCGGTCATTTTGAGGTGGGGTGTGAAGAAGACCAGAACGTTCCTGATTTCGGCAGATCGCCTTCGAGCCCGTGCGGGGCTTGCGCTGCTGTCCTTCGCCTTGGCCTTAAATCCATTCGCCACTCCGGTGTCCGCCCAGGGGGTGTCAGACGAGGACGTCAAGCCCGTCCCCTTACTTCAGGGCAGCGTGGGCTTTATCACCAATTTCACCGGCGGGCAACCCGATTTGCATCCCATTGCCACGCCGGTGGTGCTTCTGCCCATCGGGCAGAGATGGCTGTTCGAAACGCGCGCGACGTTCGAAAACGACTTGGTTCAAGTGCCGGGAAGAAGCGGGTTTCACGGTGGCCCTGTTCAAAAGGAAGTCGAATACGCCCAAATCGATTTCATCGCGAATTCTTACATGACGGTAACTGTGGGCCGATTCCTGACGCCTTTTGGCATATTCAACGAACGGCTCTATCCGGCGTGGATTCGAAACTTGCAGTCTGACCCGCTGATTCTGCCCATCGGAATCGGGCCAAGCAACGCCAGCACTGGGACGATGATTCGGGGAGGGTTTAAGGCGCATCCGCAGCTCAACATCAACTACACGGCTTACTTTTCGGCGCTCTCGACGAGGAGCCCGGTCGATTCCGACCGATTTGCCGGGCTGCGTGCTGGGATTTTTGTGCCCAGCGAGAGACTGGAAATCGGGGGCTCCTTCCAGCATTTGCTGCAACAGGAGCGATCGAATCTCTTTGGCTTTCATACGATCTGGCAACCGACGCCTCTCCCGCTGGACATCCGCGGCGAATATGCCCATTCCAGGCGCGGCAGCGGCTATTGGGTAGAACCCGCCTACAAACTGAGCCAGCTCCCGTTCTTGCGAAACAAAATGCGGCGCACGCAACTCGTCGCGAGGTATCAGCAGTTTTTTGCCGGAGAGCTGCCCAACGACGCGCTGCCCTCGGTGAATACCAAAGAGTTCGAATTCGGCGTGAACTACTACTTCATGGATGGATTGAAGGCTTCCAGCAATTACGGGCGCCAATTTAGTGCTGCGGGGAACCTGAATGTTTGGACCATGGCCCTTACGTATCGATTTGTCGTTCCGCTCGGGCCAACAGGGAGCGCGCAATGAGGCGAAATTGGATGCTGTTTTGCTGTTTTGGCGTGACGGCCTGCCTGGTCCGAACTGCGATTGCCCAGGAGCACAAAGAATCGGAAAAGGCTTCGGAATCCGCGGCAACTGCCGGCCTTTCGGCTACCAATTCCATCCCGAGCCATGACCGTGCGTCCCCGCAGGCTTTTAGAAGCTCCGCAAGCGAAGACAGAGCAGCGCGAATAGAGGGCGAAAAGCGGTTCCGCACGAATTGCGGGCGCTGTCATCAGCCGCCGCATAAGTTTCCGCCGAGAGTGATGGCCACGGCGATTCGACACATGAGAGTGCGAGCCATGCTCACCGATGAGGACATGCGCCTGATCTTGAAGTACATGACGCAATGAGACCGAACACCGGCTTTCTGAAAACAATGTTCCTTTGGCGCTGGCCTCTAGTTGCGCTGGCGCTATGCGCCTCGGCTTGGGGACAGAGCCCACAACCGGCATTACGCGTGATTGAAATCCTGGCGGACCACGATAGCCGATATAAAATGGCGGGGCAGAAGCAACCTGTAATTACCGTTAAGGCGGGCGAGCCACTTACGTTGCGGATCACGGCGAAGAAGGCGAAAAACGTCAATCGCGACGGCGCGATTCATGGCTTCAGCTTGCTCCGCGCCAAGGATAGGAGCCCTGTCGATGGGTGGGACTTCCTGCTGAAACCGGGCGTTCAGGAATTCTCGGTGACGGCGCCCAACGAAGCAGTAGAATACGTGGTGGTATGCACCGTGATCTGCAGCCAGGACCACGAAGGGATGGAAATGAAGCTTGTCGTGCAGCCGTGAACCGTTGTTGCGGCCGCAATCCTCTCGCAGGCAGGGAGAGAAACGAATGACCAACAAATCAGGAACAATTATCTTTATCGCGGTGCTGATTGGGGGCGCTTTGAATGCGGCCCGCGTGCGCGGAGCAGGCGAGAAGACCTTCCTGGGCGAGATCGCCGACACGCAGTGCGCGCTGAACGTGCATTCGCTAAGCCAGTCTCACAAGGAAATGATACAGATGAAGCCGGAAATCAGAACGAATGCTGAGTGTGCCCGCTATTGTGTCAAGGAACGCGGCGGAAGATACGTGCTACAGGCCAAGGACAACGTTTACAAGCTCCAGGCGCAGGCCGTGGCAGAGGGATGGGCGGGGCAGAAGGTGAAAGTCGTTGGCACACTCGATCCGAAGACGAATACGATAACCGTGGCGAAAATAGAATCCGAAACCGCCAGACCGAGAAGCTCCGGGCAGCA
>Ga0209577_10000128_pt1 | contig 70685 bp, 68 predicted proteins | sample GraSoiAngelo_109_FD_185874 | JGI IMG/M metagenome (GOLD analysis project Ga0209577, IMG submission 185874) | Grasslands soil microbial communities from the Angelo Coastal Reserve, California, USA - 14_0903_12_20cm (SPAdes) (version 2) | ecosystem: Environmental > Terrestrial > Soil > Grasslands... | reverse complement strand
AGCTCGCTGGGACGGTACTGACGCTGAGACGCGAAAGCGTGGGGAGCAAACAGGATTAGATACCCTGGTAGTCCACGCCGTAAACGATGGGCACTAGGTGTGGGGGGTGTCGACTCCCCCCGTGCCGGAGCTAACGCATTAAGTGCCCCGCCTGGGGAGTACGGCCGCAAGGCTAAAACTCAAAGGAATTGACGGGGGCCCGCACAAGCAGCGGAGCATGTGGTTCAATTCGACGCAACGCGAAGAACCTTACCTGGGCTTGACATGTAAGTGACCGCCGTGGAAACACGGTTTCCCTTCGGGGCACTTTCACAGGTGGTGCATGGCTGTCGTCAGCTCGTGTCGTGAGATGTTGGGTTAAGTCCCGCAACGAGCGCAACCCCCGTCGCATGTTGCCAGCATTTAGTTGGGGACTCATGCGAGACTGCCGGTGACAAACCGGAGGAAGGTGGGGATGACGTCAAGTCATCATGCCCCTTATGTCCAGGGCTACACACGTGCTACATTGGCGCGTACAGAGGGTTGCGATACCGTGAGGTGGAGCGAATCCCGCAAAGCGCGTCTCGGTTCGGATTGCAGGCTGAAACTCGCCTGCATGAAGTCGGAGTTGCTAGTAATCGCGGATCAGCATTGCCGCGGTGAATACGTTCCCGGGCCTTGTACACACCGCCCGTCACACCACGGGAGTAAGCAACACCCGAAGCCGGTGGCCTAACCCGCAAGGGAGGGAGCCGTCGAAGGTGGGGCTTGTGACTGGGGTGAAGTCGTAACAAGGTAGCCGTAGCGGAAGCTGCGGCTGGATCACCTCCTTTCTAGGGAGCACCTATCCGGTGCCCCGGTTCGTGATCGCCCTCAAGGCGATGCTCGGCCGGGCCTAGGAATGTCGACCGGACCTGGTCGGCGCCAGGTGCTTGCACCGGGCGCCGTCATGCTGCTGAGTTTTGAGAGACCGGGCGTCCGCCCCGGTTATCCCGCGTCGCGGGAGCCGGGCGCCGGCGCTGAGCCCTCTCGGCGGTCCTTGAAAACTGCACAGTAGCCACAGCAGCCACGACGATAAGCGTGGCTGCACCAACGGGTATCACCGGGTCGAGGCCCGCGCGTTCGCGCGCGTGCGTCGACCTGATCACCGTCAAGATATTAAGAGCACACGGTGGATGCCTTGGCACTAAGAGTCGAAGAAGGGCGTGGACGGCTGCGATAAGCCGCGGTGAGGCGCTGAACAGCCTGTGACCCGCGGATGCCCGAATGGGGAAACCCGGCGCCGGTAGTGCGGCGTCATCCCAGGCTGAACACATAGGCCTGGTGAGGACAAGCGGGGGAAGTGAAACATCTCAGTACCCCGAGGAAAGGAAATCAACCGAGACTCCCTGAGTAGTGGCGAGCGAAAGGGGATCAGCCCAAACCGGCCAGGTGTAAGCGGGCACGCGTTGCCTGGCTGGGGTTGTAGGGCGCCTGTTCCGAGTCGTGCCCGGCTCGGCGGGAGTTACAAAGTCGTGTAGTAGCCAAAGCGTGTGGAACCGCGCACCACAGAGGGCAATCGTCCCGTAGGCGAAACTGCACAGCCTCCCGTCAGGTGCTCCTGAGTAGGTCCGCTCACGTGAAACGCGGACTGAACCTGGGGGGACCACCCTCCAAGGCTAAGTACTCCTTAGTGACCGATAGCGGACTAGTACCGTGAGGGAAAGGTGAAAAGTACCCCGGAAGGGGAGTGAAATAGTACCTGAAACCGTGCGCTTACAAGCGGTGGGAGCAGGCTTGTCCTGTGACCGCGTGCTTTTTGCATAACGAGCCGGCGAGTTACTCGTCTGCGGCGAGGTTAAGCGATGAGCGGAGCCGTAGCGAAAGCGAGTCCGAATAGGGCGAATCAGTCGTAGGCGGTAGACCCGAAGCTGAGCGAGCTACCCATGGGCAGGCTGAAGCGGGGGTAAGACCTCGTGGAGGGCCGAACCGACCTAGGTTGAAAACTGGGCGGATGACCTGTGGGTCGGAGTGAAAGGCTAATCAAGCTCAGTGATATCTGGTTCTCTCCGAAATATATTTAGGTATAGCCTCGGATCAATTGCGTATTGGCCGTAGAGCACTGCTTGGACTAGGGGCCCTACCAGGTTACCGACTTCAGGCAAACTCCGAAGACCAATATGTTTACTCCGGGAGTCAGTTGCTGGGGGATAAACTTCAGCGTCAAAAGGGGAACAGCCCAGACCGCCAGCTAAGGTCCCCAAGTATCAGCTAAGTGGGAAACGATGTCCGAGTGCAGAGACAACCAGGAGGTTGGCTTAGAGGCAGCCATCCTTGAAAGAGTGCGTAACAGCTCACTGGTCAAGTGTTCGGGCGCGGACAATTCAACGGGGCTCAAGCTGATCACCGAAGCTGCGGGTGCGTGAGGCCTTCGGGCCGATCGTGCGGTAGGAGAGCGTTCTCAGTCCTGTGAAGCCGCCGCGTAAGCGTGCAGTGGAGGACTGAGAAGTGAGAATGCCGGCATGAGTAACGAAAGAGGGGTGAGAATCCCCTCCGCCGATTGCCCAAGGGTTCCTGAGTAAAGTTCGTCTGCTCAGGGTCAGTCGGGTCCTAAGGCGAGGCCGAAAGGCGTAGCCGATGGCTAACAGGTTGATATTCCTGTACCACGCCGCTTCCGTTTGACCGAATGGGGCGACGAGGAAGGCTAAGGGAACCCAGGCGATGGTTGACCTGGGGTAAGCATGTAGGGGTGGCCCTAGGCAAATCCGGGGCCGCATTAACCCGAGGTGCGATGCCAGCTGGCTCTAAGCCGGCGAGTCCCTGACGCCATGCCTCCGAGAAAAACCTCTAGGGAGGAAGCGCGTGCCCGTACCAAAACCGACACAGGTGGGCAAGTAGAGAATACTAAGGTGATCGAGATAACCCTCGTTAAGGAACTCGGCAAAATTGCCCCGTAACTTCGGGATAAGGGGCGCCCCAGTAGGGTGAAGCCGCTTGCCGGTGGAGCCCGAGGGGGCCGCAGTGAATAGGCTGAAGCGACTGTTTACCAAAAACACAGGTCTCTGCTAAGTCGCAAGACGACGTATAGGGGCTGACGCCTGCCCGGTGCCGGAAGGTTACGTGGAGGTGTTAGGGGCTTCGGCCCCAAAGCACCGAAACTAAGCCCCGGTAAACGGCGGCCGTAACTATAACGGTCCTAAGGTGAATCGCTGCCCTCCTCGCTGGTAACAGCGGGGTGAGCATTCGGCTATATGCTGGAACGCCTGGTGTATCCGGCGCTACGAGTTCCGTCCCAAGTGGGCGGTACCGTGACAATGTGCCCGGTGCAGGAAACCAGCAGGAAAGGCTGATTCAGCTCGGCTGGGTGGTCGGTTTTGTGGATGGAGAGGGCTGCTTCTCCATCGGCTTCGTTCGCCAGCGCGATCGGCGCGGGCGACGGGGCTACAGAACCGGCTGGCAAGTCGTGCATCGATTCGTGGTGTCGCAAGGATCGAGTGGCCGTGCGGCCTTGGAGGACGTTCAGCGTTTCTTCGGGGTTGGGCGGCTCTACGTGAACGTGCGACATGACAACCATCGAGAGCACATGGTCCAGTTCATCGTAAACCGACGCGCCGACCTGATGGACACCATCATTCCGTTCTTCGAGAAGCATCCGCTGCGCTCTGCTAAGCGCTCGGACTTCGAGAAGTTCGCGATGGCAGTCCGCATGGTTGCCGACGGGCACCACCTCGACCGTGGCGGTCTCATCGAGATCGTCCGGATCGCGGAGACGATGAACCACCGAAAGGCCCGGCCGGACCTGGTCAGAATCCTCAGAGGCCATACGCCGAAGATCCAGCACGCTGGATCATGAGATGGTCCCATCTGCATGGCGACATGCAGGACCGATGGAGCAAGGTCCGTCGGTCGCTCGTTGACTCGAGTAAGGCTAGAGCGAAATTCCTTGTCGGGTAAGTGAGTAACTTGCCCCGTCGTCCCGCGAGGGGCGGCACGTACACCGGCTCATATCGGGGAAACCCCCCCGGCAATCTGCCGCGGGTAATCCCGAGGGAAGTCCTAGTGACCCCCTAACGACTGATCCGAAAGGTGATGGTGCGCCGCACTGCGGGTTCGCCCGCAAATCTACGCGTCGTACAATACGCCGGCCCTCATCAAGCAAGGCATGTCTAGGGGCGCAGTACGGCCCTAAGGGCAGTCGATGAGGTGAAGGGATAGTCTGCGCTCTTCGGATAACGGAGAGGAACGCGAAGTTCCGACCTGCACGAATGGCGTAACGACTTCAGCGCTGTCTCAACGAGGGGCTCGGTGAAATTGCAGTCTCGGTGAAGATGCCGAGTACCCGCGGCAAGACGGAAAGACCCCGTGAACCTTTACTACAACCTGGTATTGGGGTTCGGTGCATCTCGCTCAGGATAGGTGGGAGGCTAGGAAGCGCTGGCTGCGGCTGGCGTGGAGCCAACCTTGAGATACCACCCTTGATGTACTGGACTTCTAACTGCGCTCCGTTATCCGGGCGCAGAACAGTGCCAGGCGGGTAGTTTGACTGGGGCGGTCGCCTCCCAAAATGTAACGGAGGCGCGCAAAGGTTCCCTCAGCACGGTTGGAAATCGTGCGTAGAGTGTAAAGGCAATAAGGGAGCTTGACTGCGAGACTGACAAGTCGAGCAGGTGCGAAAGCAGGCCTTAGTGATCCGGCGGTTGCAAGTGGAAGCGCCGTCGCTCAACGGATAAAAGGTACTCCGGGGATAACAGGCTTATCGGGCCCAAGAGTCCACATCGACGGCCCGGTTTGGCACCTCGATGTCGGCTCGTCGCATCCTGGGGCTGGAGTAGGTCCCAAGGGTTGGGCTGTTCGCCCATTAAAGCGGTACGCGAGCTGGGTTCAGAACGTCGTGAGACAGTAGACCAATGCTGTCTGTAAATTCGGCTATATGCTGGAAACTCCGAGGATCCCGCGCTACGAGTTCCGTCCCACCAGGGCGGTACCGTGACAACGTGTCGGGTGCGGACAATCAGCAGGAAAGGCTGGATGGCTACATCTCGGGCTACGTCGACGGAGAAGGATCCTTTTCGGTCGGCGTAAACCGCAATCCGAGCTGCCGGCTTGGTTATCAGCTAGTGCCAGAGGTCCACGTCAGTCAGAACGACGATCGGGCGGAGGTGCTACACCTGATACAGGCGCGGTGGGGAGGGTGCGGCTACATCAAGCCCAACGGAAGGAACGACCATGCGCTCGTGCTAGTCGTCCGGAAACGGTCGGACTTGCTTGGGCGGGTGATTCCTTTCTTCGAGAGATCTCCGCTTCTGTCGTCGAAGCAAGATGACTTCGAGAAGTTTGCACTGATCGTTCGAGAGATGGACACCGGACGCCATCGGACCCCGGAAGGGTTTGAGGCTCTGCTGGAGATCGCAATCTCCATGAACGGAGCCGGACGCTTTCGGCGAGTGCGGTGGCAAAGGCTCCTTGGCCATCCAGAATCCTCAGAGACTGTACGCCGAACAGCGGCAACCTAAGCCGCTGAAGATACAGTCCGAGCTGCATGGCGACATGCAGAGTCAGGCAGAAATGACCTGGCCCCCAAGGCCACTTGGGAGTAACAAAACTGTCGGTCCCTATCTGCCGTGGGCGTTGGAGAGTTGAGAGGATTTGTCCCTAGTACGAGAGGACCGGGATGAACGCACCTCTGGTGTATCTGTTGTCCTGCCAAGGGCAGTGCAGGCTAGCTACGTGCGGATCGGATAACCGCTGAAAGCATCTAAGCGGGAAGCCGGCCTCGAGATGAGCTCTCCCATCCCCTCGAGGGAGTAAGACCCCTGGTAGACCACCAGGTTGATAGGCCGGATCTAGAAGGGCGGCAACGCCTGAAGGAGACCGGTACTAATGGGTCGAGGGCTTGACGGATTTTTGTGATGCCCGTGTGGCGCTGTGCAGCTTTCAGGGACCGTCGATGAGGCGGTCTCTCGCCAGTTTCCGGTGGCTTTGGCGAGGGGGAAACACCTCTTCCCATTCCGAACAGAGCAGTTAAGCCCCTCAGCGCCGATGGTACTTGGCCCGCAAGGGCCCGGGAGAGTAGGACGCCGCCGGTTTATCTAGAGGTTCGGCCGCCGCGAGGCGGCCGAACTGCGTTAAGGGCACTCGCTGGAGCGCCGCTCGGTGACGCAGTAGAGCTCAAACCACAGGTGAGCCGGACCCAGCGCGAAGCCGCGCCCACGGCCACGCCAAATCCGTCAGCGGCAGGCCAGGCGTCCGCCGGCCCGGCGGCCGTGCACCCGGCAGCTGCGATCGGGGAGCGGGCTCAGGCAGGGCTGGGGCCGCGGCGACACCGCACCGGGTCGCCGAGTGCGCCGGCTCAGGCGCAGCGACGACCGGTGCGGGTGCGCGGTCACGCCGTCGAGGGACCCGTCGGTGCGGAAGTCGTCTTCCAGCAGCAGAAAGGATCGGGTCAGCTCGCCGGCGCGGACGACCGCGCGCAGCCACGGTGCGGCTGCGCTGTCGGGGGTATGTGGGGGCGGTCGCCAGAACACGTGTTCGCAAGCTATGGACGCCTGCGGACGGAAGCGCCCCGAGCGCGCACGCGGGCCCCGTCCCCGCCAAAAGCTGGCTCTGCAAAGCCAAATATTGACCGCCAACCTGCAACGGAACTTGCACAGCCCGGCGCGCCGGTTACGCTGGCCGCCCGTGCACGGCGAGCCCTGCAGCTGGTGCGGAGCGACCGTCGACCCCGAGGACGGATTGCGGGCGGCCGAGCCGGCTGGAGAGCGCAAGGCCGCCTTCTGCCGGCTCGAGCACGTGGTCCCGTGGGCCATGCACGGCGCCCATTGGGATGCCGGCACCGTCGAGTTCCAAGGCGACGATCCCGCCTTGAGCACCTGCGCCCAATGCGGCGAGGCCGTCGACGACGCCCGCGTGCTGCTGGTGCGCCACCGCGGCGAGTTCCGCGTCGCCGACGCCTTCTGCGGCGTCGACCACCTGGAGGCCTGGGCGCGCGCCGGCGGGCGCTACAGCTGACGGCAGGTACCGCCGCCGGCCGCTACCGCTGACCTTCGCCAGAGACCCAAGCCCCACCCGAAACCCCACCGGCCTCCGCCCAACGTATGCGCCCTTCCGCCGCCCGGGTAGCCCTGGCCCGGGGATGGACGGCGCGGCGACGAGCGAGCCCCCAACGGGGGCTCGACGGGCAGGTTCTCGCCTCCGGGGCGCGAAATAGGCCCCGAGATGGCTGTTACCCTTGCTCCGCGGGCGGTCGAGCTCGACCCCTGGAGCGACCCACCGCCCCGTCCTCTTATGGAGAAGTTCGTAATCGACGGCGGCGAGGCCCTGTCGGGCACCGTTGCGCCTGCCGGCAACAAGAACGCCGCCCTGCCCATCCTCGCGGCCTCGGTCCTGACCGAGGCCGAGATCGTGGTGTCCAACGTCCCTCGGATCCGGGACGTCGACGCCATGCTCGAGATCCTCGACGACCTGGGGGTCTCGATCACCTGGCGGTCGGAAAACGAGGTCGCCCTGTGCGCCGCCGATGTCCACTCCCAGGCGGTCGACCGCGCCCTGTCCGAGCGCATCCGCGCCTCCTTCCTGCTCGCCGGCCCGCTCCTCGCTCGCTTCGGCCGCGCCGTCATGCCCCCGCCCGGCGGCGACGTGATCGGCCGCCGCCGGCTGGATCCCCACCTTGACGCCTTCCTCGCCCTGGGCGCCGCCGTCCACGCCAACGCCGACATCGTCATCGAGGCCCCCACCGGCCTGATCGCCGGCGACGTCTTCATGGACGAGCCGTCGGTGATGGCCACCGAGAACGCCCTCATGGCCGCCGCGCTGACTCCCGGCGCCACCGTCATCGGCAACGCCGCCTGCGAGCCCCACGTCCAGGACCTGGCCCGCATGCTGGTCAAGATGGGCGCCGATATCCAGGGCATTGGGTCCAACGTCCTCACCGTCAACGGCGCGGCCTCGCTGCGCGGCTGCGAGCACCGCATCGCCCCCGACCACATCGAGATCGGCAGCTTCATGGCCCTGGCCGGCGTGACGGGCGGCGAGATGCGCATCCAGGACACCATTCCCGGCGACCTGCGCATGATCCGCCTGGTCTTCGAGCGGCTCGGGCTGCGCACCGAGCTCGAAGGCGACGACGTGATCGTCCCCGGCGGCCAGCGCCTGATCGCCGGCGCCGACGTCGGCGACTACAAGTGCAAGATCCAGGACGGCCCCTGGCCGGCCTTCCCCGCCGACCTGACCTCGATCGCCGTCGCCCTGGCCACCCAGGCCGAGGGCTCGGTCCTGGTGCACGAGTGGATGTTCGAGAACCGCATGATCTTCACCGACAAGCTGATCGTCATGGGAGCCGACATAGTCCTATGCGACCCCCACCGGGCGATCGTCACCGGGCCCCGCCGCCTGCGCGGCGAGCGCCTCGAGTCCCCCGACATCCGCGCCGGCATGGCCATGCTGATCGCCGCCCTGGGCGCCGATGGGCGCAGCGAGATCGGCAACATCCGCCAGATCGACCGCGGCTACGAGCGCATCGACGAGCGCCTGCGCGAGCTGGGCGCCCAAATCGAGCGCATCGCCACCCAGCCCGTCCACGCCTAGTTAGACCCCGTCGCCGACGGGGCGCACGCGGGCGGGTGCTCCCGCCCGTGCAGGCGCGCCCGCGGCCAGTCGATACGTTGACTTCACCACCATGATCCACCCAATCCCCAGCGGCACCCGGGACGTGCTCCCGGACGAGACGCGCGAACTACGCACCATCACCGAGGCGGTCCGCCACGTCTTCGAGCAGGCCGGCTACGGCGAGATCTACACCCCGGCCCTCGAATACGAGGCCGTCCTCTCCCGCTCGGACCTGCGCGCCGCCCGGCCTGCCTTCCGCGTCTTCGACGAACGCGGACAGGTGCTGGCGCTGCGATCGGACATGACCGTCCCCATCGCCCGCGTCGTGGCCACCCGCTACGCCAACTCCGAGCCGCCGCTGCGCTTCTGCTACTTCGCCCACTCCTACCGCGCCGGCCGTCCCCGCGCCCGCCAGGCGCGGGAGTTCCTCCAGGCCGGGGTCGAGCTCATCGGCTCTCCCGCCCCCCACGGCACCGCCGAGGTGCTCACCGTCATCTGCCGGGCCCTGGACGCCTGCGGCCTGCGCGACTACCGGGTCGGACTCGGTGACGCCTCGCTGTACCCCGACCTCCTGCGCGGCGTCGGCGTCTCCGACGAGGACGCCGCCCGCGTGCTCGACCGGCTGGTCGAGCGCGACTTCGTCGGGCTGGAGCACGAGCTCTCCCAACTCCCCCTCGACGACGCGGCCATGGCGCTGCTCCTGCGCGTGCCCCAGCAGCGCGGCGGCGCCGACGTGCTCCGGGGCCCGCCCGGGCCGGTGGCCGACGCCGTGGCCGGCATGCGCCGCGTCCAGGAGCTGCTCGCCCCCGAGGTCGGCGAACGAATCATCTTCGACCTCGGGCTGGTGCGCGACCTGGGCTACTACACCGGCGCGGTCTTCGAGGTCTATGACCCGGCGCTGGGCGCCCCGATCGGCGGGGGCGGCCGCTACGACGACCTGCTGGGCCGCTTCGGTCGCCCCCTGCCCGCCGTCGGTTTCGCCCTGGGGGTCGACCGCCTGCACGTCGCCCTGGCCGGCGAGGAGCGCCAGATCGACCGGGCCGAGTCCGTCGACCGCGCTGAGTCCGTCGGCCGCGCCGAGCCAGTAGACCGCGCCGACCAAGTCGAGCAAGCCCGACGCCCATGAGCCCCACCAACGACCTGATCATCGCCCTGCCCCGCGGGGCCCTGTTCGAGCCCACCCTGGACCGGCTCGACCGCCTGGGCGTGGACACCTCCGAGGTGCGGGCCAACGACCGCAAGCTCGTCTTCGAGGAGCTGGGCATCATCACCATGCGCCCGTCGGACGTACCCACCTACGTGGAGGCGGGTGCCGCCGACGTCGGCATCACCGGCAAGGACGTCCTACTCGAACAGGCTAGCCCCGCCGCCGGCGAGGCCCGCCGCGACGTCTACGAGCTAGTCGACCTCGGCTACGGCCGCTGCACGATGGTCCTGGCCACGGCCGGAGGTCCCGATCCCGCCCTGGCGGCGCTTCGCCGACTGGGGATCGTACGCGTGGCGACCAAGTATCCGCGCATTGCCGCCAGCCACTTCGAGGAGACGGGGCGCCAGGCCGAGATCATCGAGGTCAAGGGCTCGGTCGAGCTCGCCCCCCTGACCGGTCTGGTCGAGGCCATCGTCGACCTCAGCGCCACCGGGCGCACGCTGGGCGAGCACCAGCTCGTCGTGCGCGAGGAGATCGCCCGGTGCACCGCCCGCCTGATCGCCAATCCGGTGGCCCACAAGCTCAAGGCCCGCGCCATCGACGACCTGGTCGAGCGCCTCCGTGCGGATTGAGCGCCTGACCCTGACCGGGGCCGACGAGGCCCCGGCGTGTGCCAGCCGCATACGCGTGCTGGCGCCCATGCGCACCGCCGTGGAGGAGGCGGTAGCCGGCATCGTCGAGCAGGTGCGCACCGAGGGAGACGCGGCGGTGATCGAGTTCACCCACCGCTTCGACACCGCCGACCGCCCGCCGCGCCCCTTGCGCGTAGACCCCGCCGACCTGTCCGCCGCCCTCGAGGGCTGCGACCCCGAGCTGCGCTCGGCGCTCGAGCTCGCCCGGGCCAACGTCGAGCGCACCGCCCGCGCCGGGCTGGGCGCCGACGAGCAGGTCGAGCTCGATCAGGGCCAGCGCATCCTCATCCGCGAGCGACCCGTGCGCCGCGCCGGCCTCTACGTGCCCGGCGGGCGCGCCCCCTACCCGAGCACGGTGGTCATGTCGGCCACCACCGCTCGCGTGGCCGGAGTCAAGGAGGTCGTCGTGTGCTCCCCGCCGGGGCCCGACGGCGACCTGCACCCTGCGATCCTCGCCGCCTGCGCCCTGTGCCAGGTGGACGCCGTCTTTCGCATGGGCGGAGCGCAGGCCATCGCCGCCCTGGCCTACGGCACCCAGACCGTCCCCCGCGTCGACGTCGTCGCCGGGCCGGGAAGCCTCTACGTCCAGGAAGCCAAGCGCCTGGTCTCGGGCGACGTCGGCATCGACGGCTTTCAGGGACCGAGCGATCTCGTCGTGCTGCTCGATTCCGCAAACCCGGAGATCCTCTCTTGGATCTCCTTAGATCTCCTGGCCCAGGCCGAGCACGGGGCCGAGAGCCTGGTGGTGGCGGTCGCGACCGACCCCGGCGCCCTGGACGCCCTGGCCGACCTGCTCGCCGCCGGCGCCACCGAGAAGAGCGGTCCCGCCGCGCTCGTGCACGCCCCCGACCTGGACTCGTCGCTCGCGCTGGCCGAGGCCTTCGCCCCTGAGCACCTCCAACTGGTAGGAGCGGGGGCCGAAGCCCTCGCCGGACGGGTCACCAGCGCCGGCTGCCTGTTCGTGGGCGCCGAGAGCGCCACCGCGTTCGGCGACTACGTCGCCGGCTCAAACCACGTCCTGCCCACGGCGGGCGCCGCCCGCTTCGCCTCCACGCTCTCACCGCGGCACTTTCGCCGCCGGATGGCCGAGGTCCGTATCGGGCCGGCCGCCGCCGCGCTGGCCGGCGCCGGCGCCGCGATCGCGCGCGCCGAGGGCTTCGAGACCCACGCCCGCTCGATGGAGGCGCGGGCTCCCGCCGTGGGGGAGAATCGGAGCGCATGAGCGGCTCGCAAGGGCAAGAGCCCGCCACCACGCCCTCGCGCGGGGCCGACGCCCGCGCCCCGCGCCGGGCCGAGATCGAGCGCTCGACCAAGGAGACCGATGTGCGCCTGAGCCTGGCCCTCGACGGCTCGGGCGCCGGCGAGCGCTCCACCGGCGTCGGCTTCCTCGACCACATGCTCGACCTGCTCGCCCGCCACGGCCGGCTGGACCTCGACGTCAGCGTGCGCGGCGACCTGCAGACGGGCTCGCACCACAGCGTCGAGGACACCGGCATCGTCTTGGGCCAGGCGCTCGACCAGGCGCTGGGGTCGCGGACCGGGATCGCCCGCTACGGCTGGGCGACGGTACCCATGGACGAGGCGCGGGCGGCGTGCACCATCGACATCTCCGGCCGCCCGTTCCTGGCCTTCTCCGCCGCGCTCCCCCCCGGCGAGACCGGGGGCTTTGACCACGAGCTCACCGAGGAGTTCTTCCGGGCGATCGCCAACGCGGCCAAGCTCACCGCCCACCTCGAGGTCCAGGCCGGCTCGAACGTCCACCACATGATCGAGGCCTGCTTCAAGGCGTTCGCCCGCGCCCTGCACGCGGCGGTGGCGCTCGATCCCACCGAGCCCGGCGTGCCGAGCACGAAGGGAACGCTGACGTGAGCGGGCCCGCCACCGCTCCCCGGATCGTGATCGTCGACTACGGCATGGGCAACCGCCGCTCGGTCGAGAAGGCCCTAGAGCGCACGGGCGCCCGTGTCGAGCTGGCCTCCGACCGCGCCGCGCTGGCCCAGGCCGACGGGCTGGTGGTCCCCGGCGTGGGGGCCTTCCCCCGTGCGATGGAGAGCCTCGGCCGCCTGGGCCTCGACGACCTGATCGTCGAGCGCGTCGACGCCGGCACGCCGTTGCTCGGCATCTGCCTCGGCGTCCAGCTCCTGTTCGACTCCTCGAGAGAGCTCGGCGGCGCCCGCGGGCTGGGCCTGATCGCCGGCGAGGTGCTCCCGCTGCAAGCCGACGGGCTAAAGCTCCCCCACATCGGCTGGAGCGACGTGCGCTGGGCGCAACCGTCGCCGCTCACCCAGGGCCTGCCCGAGGGAGAGGCCTTCTACCACGTGCACTCCTTCGCCCCGGTCCCCGCCCGCTCGGAGGACCTCCTGGGCGAAGCCCAGTACGGGCATCCGTTCGCCAGCGCCGTGCAGCACGGGCACCTGTTCGGCGTCCAGTTTCACCCGGAGAAGTCCTCGACCGCGGGGCTGCGCGTGCTCGCCAACTTCGTCTCCGTGTGCGCGCGTGAGCGCCGGCCGGCGGCGGCCTGAGCGGCGGTGATCCTCTACCCGGCGATCGACGTCCTCGGCGGGCAGGCGGTGCGCCTGGTCAAGGGCGACTTCTCCGAGCAGACCGTCTACGACGACGACCCCCTGCACGCCGCGCGCCAATGGGTCGACGACGGCGCGCGCTTCCTGCACGTGGTCGACCTCGACGGCGCCCGCGCCGGCCAGCCGGTCAACCTCGAGCAGCTGGAGCGCATCACCTCCGCGCTCGACGTCCCCGTCCAGTACGGAGGGGGCCTGCGCACCCTGCCGGATGTCCGCGACGCCCTGCGCGCCGGGGCCGAGCGCGCGATTCTGGGCACCGCCGCCTACACCGACGTCGACTTCCTCGACGAGGTCCTGGCCGCCTACGGCGATCGCGTGCTGGTCTCGGTCGACGTCCGCGGCGGCCACGTCGCCACCGCCGGCTGGACCGAGACCACGCAGATGCCGGTGGCCGACGTGATCGAGCGCCTGCAAAGCCGAGGCGTGCGCCGCTTCGTCTACACGAGCGTCGACCGCGACGGCATGCTCGAGGGCCCCGATCTGGACCAGGTCCGCCGCGTCGCGGGCACCGTGCGCGGGCGCTTCCTGTATTCGGGCGGCATCGGCAGCCTGGAGGACCTGCGCGCGCTCAGCGCCCTCCGGCAGGTGAATCTGGCCGGGGTGATAGTGGGAAAGGCGCTCTACGAGCGCCGATTTTCGGTGACCGAGGGCCAGGCGGCGCTGGAGGACGACGCGCACCCGCGGGAGTCCTCTCCACACGATCGCGTCCACGCCGGCTGAGCGCTCGCCCCAACATCGGCCAAACTGGGCTCATGCACCTCAAGCGCCTGATCCCCTGCCTGGACGTCGACGCCGGCCGGGTGGTCAAGGGCACCAAGTTCATCGACATCCGCGACGCCGGCGACCCGGTCGAGCTGGCCGCCTTCTATGACCGGGGGGGCGCGGACGAGCTGGTCTTCCTCGACATCACCGCCACCCACGAGAAGCGCGACACGATGGCCGCGCTCGCGCGGCGTACCGCCGACGATGTGTTCGTCCCGTTCACGATCGGGGGCGGCATCCGCTCGGTCGAGGACGCCCAGGCGGTTCTCGACGCCGGGGCCGACAAGGTGTCCGTCAACTCGGCCGCCATCGCCCGCCCCGGGCTGGTGAGCGAGCTGGCCGAGACCTTCGGATCCCAGTGCGTGGTGCTCGCCATCGACGCCAAGGCCAGGGCCGACGGCTCGGGCTGGGAGGCGTTCGTCACCGGCGGGCGCACGGCGACGGGCCGCGACGCGGTCGCCTGGGCGGCCGAAGGCGTCGAGCGGGGGGCGGGGGAGATCCTGCTCACCAGCATGGACCGCGACGGCACTACGGCCGGCTATGACCTCGAGCTCACGGCGGCGGTGGCCGAGAGCGTCGGCGTTCCCGTGATCGCGTCGGGCGGCGCCGGCGAGCTCGAGCACCTGGCCCAGGCGCTTGGGGCGGGCGCCGACGCCGCGCTCGCCGCCTCGATCTTCCACTTCGGCCAGTTTCGCGTCGCCGAGGCCAAGGAGTACCTGGCCTCCCGCGGGATCCCGGTCCGGGTTCCATCGGCGGTGGACCCGCCCACCGATGCCGACTCGGCCACCGGCGCGGGTGCGCCGCGCGCGCATTGAGCGATGGCCGCCGAGGGTGTGCTCGATCGGCTGGGTGCCGATCCGGCGGGCAAGGCGCTCCTACGCCTGGCCGGCGACCGCGGGGACGTCCATGTGGTCGGCGGCTATGTCCGCGACGCCCTGCTCGACCGCCCGGCGCGGGAGATCGACGTGTTGGTGGAGGGCGACGCGCTCACGCTGGCCCAGGCGCTGGCGGCCGAGCTGGGGGCCAGCGTCGAGCGCCACGAGCGCTTCGGGACGGCGCTCGTGCGCAGCGGCGCCGGCCAGCTGGACCTGGCCACCGCCCGCCGAGAGCGCTACCCACAGCCTGGCGCGCTGCCCGAGGTGAGCCTGGGCGCCTCGGTGCCCGAAGACCTCCGGCGCCGCGACTTCACCGTCAATGCGATCGCCGTCCAGGTGGGGGGAGCCGAGGCCGGTCGAGTGCGCGGGGCCGAGCACGCCCTCGACGATCTCCAGGCGGGTGTCCTGCGTGTGCTCCACGACGCCAGCTTCAGCGACGATCCGACCCGCCTGCTGCGGCTCGCCCGTTACGCCCGGCGCCTGGGGTTTGCGCCGGAGGCTCACACGCTCGAGCTGGCCCGCGCGGCGATCGACGATGACGCGCTGGCGCGGGTGTCCGGGCCTCGCCAGGGGGCCGAGCTTCGGCTGGCCCTGACCGAGCCCGACGCGGTGGCCACGCTCCAATCCCTGGCCGGGCTCGGCCTGCTCGCCGCCCTGCATCCCGGCCTGCGCTGCGACGAGGCGCTCGCCCGCCGGGCGCTGGCGCTGCTCCCCGAAGAGGGCCGCCCCGAGCTGGTGGTCCTCTCCGCCTGCGCCACCGGCTTCTCCGAAGCCGCCACCCTGATCGCCTGGCTCGACGCGCTCGAGTTCCCCGCGCGCGACCGCCACACGGTGTGTGCCGCGGCGCTGGGCGCCGGTCCCCTGGCCGCGCGCCTGGCCACGGCGGGATCCGCCTCGGAGCTCTACGCCGTCGCCAGCGGGCGGACGATCGAGCAGGTCGCCCTGGCTGGGGCGCTGGACCCGGCGGCCGCCACCGCCGCCCGGCGCTGGCTCTCAGAGCTGCGTCACGTGACGTTGGAGATCGACGGCGACGACCTGATCGAGGCGGGCATCCCGGCCGGACCCGAGATCGGGCGCCGCCTCCGCGAAGCCCTGGCGGCAAAGCTCGACGGCGCCGCCGACGGACGCGAGGGCGAGCTGCGCGCCGCCCTCGACGCCTAGCCCCACTGCTACAACAGCCAGGTGGCCCATCCGTCGCGAGCTCCCCAGCCCCGCGCTTCACCGCCGCTGCCATGACGCAGCCGACGGCTCCGTTTCGCTGGCGGGGTGAGCACCTCCTCGCCGAGGTCCCAGGGGGCCAGGCCCTGTTCACTACCCGCCGGGGAGGGGTCTCGCGCGGCCCCTACGCCAGCCTCAACCTCGGTCTCGCCGGGGCCCAGGGACAGCCCGCCGACGATCCCGCGGCGGTGGCGGTCAACCGGTCACGGGTGGCCGACCAGGTGGGCGTGCCCTGGGATCGGATTCGCCGCGGGCGCCAGGTCCACGGCAGGCGCGTGCTCAGCCCGCGCCGGCGTCCGCCTCGAGCCGGGCCGAAGCCCGCACCGCTGCGCGGGGCCGAGCCCCTACCCGAGGCCGACGGTCAGGCCACCGATCGCCACGGCGAGGCGGCGGCGGTGCTGGTGGCCGACTGCCTGCCGGTGGCCGTGATCGGCTCGGCCGCGGTGGTCATGCTGCACTGCGGGTGGCGGGGGCTGGCCGCGGGGCTGGTCGCCGAGGGGGTGGACGCGCTGGGCGAGCTGGGCGACGGGCCGCTGGTGGCCCTGATCGGGCCGGGCGCCGGCCCGTGCTGTTACGAGGTCGGACCGGACGTCCATGCCGCCCTCGGCGGCGCCGGCGCCGAGACGGGCGGCGCGCGACCCATCGATCTCAAGGCGATCGCCGCCGAGCGCCTGGCGGCCGCCGGGGTGTCCGAGGTCCACGACGTCGCTCTGTGCACGATCTGCGGCGACCCGGCAGTGTTCTTCTCCCACCGGCGCGACGCCGGGGTGACCGGCCGCCAGGCGGGCGTGGTGTGGCGCTCATGACCGAGCTGGTCGCCGGCCTGGATGCCAGGCGCGTGCGCGCCAACCTGGAGGGGGTACGCGAGGAGGTGACCGCGGCCGCCGAGCGCGCCGGGCGCGGTGACGCCGCCGAGGTCCAGATCCTGGCGGCGGTCAAGTACGTGCCCACCGCAGAGCTACCCGTGCTCGCCGAGGCCGGCATTGGCCTGCTGGGGGAGAATCGGGCGCAGGACCTGCAGGAGAAGGTGGCCGCCACGGGGGAGACCTTCACCTGGGACTTCATCGGCGCCGTGCAGAGCCGCAAGGTCCGCACGATCGTCCCCCACGTGCGCCTGATCCACTCGATCGCCAGCGAATCGGCCCTGGGCGAGCTGGCCAAGCACCGCGATCGCGCCCGTCCCGGCCTCGAGGTCCTGATCGAGGTCAACCTGTCCGGCGAGCACGGCAAGGCGGGGATCGCGCCCGAGCGCCTGGACGAGTTCATCCAGCGCTGTCCCGTGCCGGTGGCCGGCTTGATGACGATGCCTCCGCTCGCCGAGCGTTCCCAGGACAGCCGGCGCTGGTTTGCCGCCCTGCGCGAGCTCGCCCAGGGGCGCAGGCTGCGCCACCTGTCGATGGGCACCACCCAGGATTTCGCCGTCGCCGTGGAGGAGGGCGCGACGATCGTGCGCATCGGCACGCGGCTCTACCGCTGAGCGCCGCTGTATTTGACGCCTGCGGCGGCTAAAGTATTTCCGAGCAGGGAATCGGTCCCCGCAGGCGAATCTTCTCCAAGGTCATGGCCTTCCGCGACTCATGGCACCGTGCCCTGGTGTACTTCGGTCTGGCCGAAGACCACCAGGACCAGATGTACGAGACCGACCCCGGCCACGCCGAGCCGGAGGTCGCGCTCGAGGACCGCTACCGCGAGCGCCCCAACGTGCGGCGCCTGTCGGCCCGACGCCGTCGCGACGAGATCGACGACATCTTCGCCGACGAGGAGCCGCCCGCGCGCTCCACCACCGTTCTGCGGCCAGTCGGCGGGCGGGGCAATGGGCGCAGCGACGTCCGCGTGCACCTGGTGATCCCGAAATCGTTCAACGACGCCCAGCAGGTCGCCGACCGCTTCAAGGACTCCGTGCCGGTGATCCTCAACCTCCAGGGCGCCGACACCGACCTGTCAAAGCGCCTGATCGACTTCGCCTCCGGTCTCACCTACGCCCTCGACGGCGGCATGCAGCGGATCGCCGACAAGGTGTTCATGCTCACCCCGCGCAACGTCGAGATCTCGGCCGAGGAGCGCGCTCGGCTGATCGAGAAGGGCTTCTTCAACCAGAGCTAGTCGGCGTCACCCGCCGTCGCCGGCCGACCTCTCGGGAAAGGCCAGCTCCCTCGGGTGCCGCCTCCGGTGGCGGCTTTGCCCGAGCGGATGCGAGCAGAGCGCCGTAGCGGGTAGGCACCCGGCAATGGTCGACTACCTGCGCCTCGCCGATCGGAGCTGGCCGGTGCTCGGGCCGTTGATGCGCGGGCACGCGGCGGTCTACCGGGCGACCGGCGGGCGGATCGGTGGGCACCTCCCCGGGGTCCCGCCGATGCTGCTGCTCGACCACGTCGGGGCCAGGAGCGGCAAGCGGCGCACCACGCCCCTGGTCTACATGCCCGATGGCGGGGACTTCGTCGTCGTGGCCGCCAAGGGTGGCTACTCCAAGCATCCCGCGTGGGTGCACAACCTGCGGGCCAATCCCGACACCGAGATACAGATCGGCACCAGCCGGCTAAAGGTCCGCGCCGCCGAGGCGACCGAGCAGGAGCGCCGGCGCCTGTGGCCCCAGGCGATCGACTACAACCCTCTGTGGGCGCGCTATCAGGGGCGCACCCGGCGGACCGTCCCGCTGGTGGTCCTGCGGCCGGTCGCCAGCTAGCAGATCGCCATGGGACCCGGCCGGCCCCGACTAGCCCCCGGACCGCCGCGGCCGGGGCGAGAGCTTGAAGCGGATGAAGCCGTTCTTGCCCGCGATGCAGTCGGGGTTGCGCGCGCCCGGCGCGTAGGCGCAGGTCCACGGGCCCTCGACGGCGCCTGAGCTGAACCCGCGGCCTATCCACTTTCGGATGATGCGCCGCGCCTGCTTGCAGGTGGCCAGGTGGGCGCGGACGTTTGACGCCCGATAGCCCCGGGAGCTGAGCGAGGCGCAGCGGTGGGTCGAGCGGGCCAGACCGGCCCCGGCGGCTGGGGCCCCGGCCGCCGCCAGGGCAAGCGCCGCGGCGAAGCCGAGCGCGATCCGCCGCGCGGCATAAGGGACGAGCTGATCAGCTTGGGCGCCGGCCACCCTCTCCTCCATGGTCGCTTGCTCACCGACCATAGACGCAGACCGCACGGATCCGCAAGGGGTCATAGCCCGGTCGCGTGGTCTCCGGCGCGACCGGCGTCGCTCTTTTCGTAGAAGCGCCGGAGCAGCGCCCGGGTCTCCTCAGGGTCGGCGCACGAGTAGGCGTTGAGCGCCTCGAGACGGAGCTGGTCGTCGAGCGGGCGCCCGATGACGTCGAGGATCGTCTCCTTGGCCGAGCGTACGGCGATCTGCGAATTTCTCAGGATCTGCCGCGCGGTGGCCTCGGCCTCTTCCAGCAGGCGCTCGTGGGGGACGACGCGCGAGACCATGTTGCAGGCCAGGGCCCGTCGGGCGTCGATCGGCTCGGCGGTGAGCAGCATCTCCAACGCCACCCCCGCGCCGCAGATGTCGACCAGGCGCACGATGCCCCCGTCGCCGTGGTGATAGCCGCGCCGCGCCTCGAAGGAGCCGAACATGGCGCGCTCGGAGGCGATCCGGATGTCGCACGCCAGCGCGGTCTCCAGCCCGCCGGCCAGAGCCCAGCCGTTGACCGCGGCGATGACCGGCTTGGGGATGCGGTGCAGCCCCCGAGTGAGCCCGCCCAGCCCCGTGCGCACGTTGTCGCGCACCCAGCGCGGCGTCTCCTCCAGCAGCGGCGGGATGTACTCCTTGAGATCGGCGCCGGCGCAGAACGCGTCGCCGGCGCCGGTAAGGATCGCCACGTCGAGGGAGTCGTCGTCGCGGAAGTCCTCCCACGTCTCCCACAGCAGCCGGTGCGTCTCGGGGTCGATCGCGTTCTTGGCCTCGGGACGGTTGATCGTCACGTAGGCGACGCGGTCGCGCTTTTCGCACAGCACCTTGGGCATGCCCGGCATCATCGCCGATGCGCAGGGCCGCTTGCCGGCCGCGGGGCGCCCGCAGGCGCCGGGTAGCCTCTAGGCGATGGAAGTGGGGCTGATCGGGGCCGGGAACATGGCCCGTGCGCTCGCCCGCGGGTGGGCCGAGCCGCTCCTGTTCACCGACGGCGGCTCGGGCCGGGCCCGCGCGCTGGCGGCGGAGGTGGGCGGCGAGGTCGCCTCCTCCAACGCCGAGCTGGCCGAGCGCTGCCGGCTGGTGGTGCTCTGCCACAAGCCCGCCCAGACCGAGCAGGTGGCGGGCGAGATCGGCGACCGCACCCTGATGCTGATCTCGGTGCTGGCCGGGGTGACGCTCGAGCGCCTGCGCGCCGCCTATCCCGCGGCCGAGGTGGTGCGGGTGATGCCCAACACGGCCGTCGAGGTGCGCCAGGGGGTCATTTGCCTGGCCAGCGAGGGCGACGCCCGCACCGACGGCGGGGGCGCCGAGGGGGGCGACCTGGCCGCGCTCGCCCGCTCGCGCTTTGAGCGCGTCGGCAAGGTGGTGGACGTGCCCGAGCGCCTGATGGAGCTGGCCACCGCGATCTCCGGTGTAGCCCCCGCCTACCTGGCCCTGGTCGCCGAGGCCCAGGTCGAGGCGGCGGTCGGCCACCGGGTGCCGCTCGAGCTGGCGCGACAGCTGGTGGCCGGGGGGCTGGCCGGCTCGGCGGCGCTGCTGGCGGCGCGGGGCATGGACACCCTCGGGGTTCGCACCGAGGTCGCGTCGCCGGGCGGGGTGACCGTCCGCGGCCTGGCCGCGCTGGAGAGCGCCGGCGTACGGCGCGCCTTCGACGAGGCGATGGACGCCGTCGTCGGCAAGCAGGGCGTGTCGAGCGACGGCGAGGACGGCTCGTGAGCGCCACCGCCTCGGCGGCGGCGAGCGTGGCGGCCCTGGCGAGCGCCCGCACCGACGTCGCCGACTACCTGCTGGCGCTGGTCAGGGTCTACAGCCTGCTGATCCTGGCCTACGTGGTCGCCTCGTTCCTGTTCGCGGTCGGGGTTCGCCTGCCCTACTCGCGGGCCGTCAACGCCGTGCTGGGCTTCCTGCGCGACGTCTCGGAGCCCTACCTGCGGATCTTTCGTCGCTTCATCCCACCCCTCGGGATGATGGACTTCAGCCCGATCGTGGCGCTGATCGTCCTTCAGGTGGTCGGGCAGATCGTGGCCGACGCCATCCACGGCTGATCACCATGACCCGGGGCATGGCCTGGGCGCGCGCGGGGCTGGTGCTGGGCATCGTGCTGGCGCTCGACCAGATCAGCAAGCACGCGATCGCCTCGTCGGTCTCCCCCGGGGACAGCCGCCCCGTGCTTCCGGGCATCGAGCTGGTGCACGTCACCAACCACGGCGTGGCGTTCGGCGTGCTCGCCGGCCACACGGCGGTCAGCGTGGTCGTCGGCGCCGCGCTGGCCGGACTGGTGGCCTACTTCGCCTGGCAGGCGAACCGCCCCCTGCTGTGGCTCCCCACCGGCCTGCTGGTGGGAGGAGCGGTGGGCAACGTGATCGACCGGGTGCGCGACGGGGCGGTGACCGACTTCATCAAGGTCCCGCTGTGGCCCGCGTTCAACCTCGCCGACGCGGCGATCACCGTCGGCGTGCTCGCCCTGCTCTACGTGCTCGAGGAGGGGGCGCGCGGAGCCCGGCGCCCGGCGCGGGAGTGAGCGGGCGCGAGCTCGTCGTCGACCCCGAGCACGCCGGCGAGCGCCTGGACCAGTTCCTCGCCGGCCCGCTGGGGTCGCGCGCCCGGGCGCAACGGCTGATCGACGCGGGCCGGGTGACCGTCGACGGGGCCGCCCGGCCCAAGCGCCACCGCCTGGGCAGGGGAGAGCTCGTGGCAGTCCACGAGGAGTCCGAGCACCAGGATCCCGGCCGGGCCACTCCGGCGGCCGGGATCCCGATCGTCTACGAGGACGACGCCCTGATCGTCGTGGACAAGCCCGCCGGCCTGGTCGTCCACCCGGCGCGGGGGCATCGGGCGGGAACCCTGGCCCAGCTGCTGGCCGGCCGCGCCCGGGGCGGCGCCGACCCCGACCGGGCGGGCATCGTGCACCGGCTCGACCGCGATACCTCCGGTCTGCTCATCGTCGCCCGCTCGGAAACCGCCCACCGCCGCCTGCAAGACGCACTCGGCCGGCGCCGCATCGCGCGCGAGTACGTGGCCCTGGTGGAGGGCCGCCCGCCGGCGCGCACGGGGACCATCGACGCCCCGATCGGACGCGACCGCCGCGACCGCACCCGGATCTCCACCGATACCGACCGGCCGCGCCCGGCGCTCACCCGCTTTGCCCTGGAGCGAGCCCTGCCCGCCGCCAGTCTGCTGCGCGTGAGCCTGCAGACCGGACGCACCCACCAGATCCGGGTGCACCTAGCCGCCATCGGCCATCCCGTGTGCGGGGACTCGGTCTATGGCCGCGCCGGCGTGCTGGGGCTAGAGCGCCAGTTCCTGCATGCCGAACGGCTCGCCTTCGAGCACCCGATCAGCGGCGAGGCGCTCGAGCTGACCTCACCGCTGCCCGAGGACCTGCGGGAGGCCCTCGCGCGGGCCCAGACTGCCGCCAGCCTCTAGACTTGCGCCCTCACGTAAACGATCCGCCTGGACCACTCGGCAGTGGCCCTGCCCGGGAGATGGATCTCGGGTCCACACGAGCAGGCGGCCCCGAACACACCGACAAGGGAGTACCTCGTGGCTTCGGTAGGAATCAGGGAGCTGCTGGAGGCCGGCGTGCACTTCGGCCACCAGACCCGCCGCTGGAATCCGAAGATGCGCCGCTTCATCTACGGCGAGCGCGGCGGCATCTACATCATCGACCTGCTCAAGACCGCGGCCCTGCTCGAGGAGGCCCAGCGCTTCGCCTCCGAGCTGGCCCACCGGGGCGGGACCGTCCTGTTCGTGGGCACCAAGAAGCAGGCCCGCGACGCGATCGAGGAGACCGCCCGCGGCGCCGACATGCCCTACGTCAACCATCGCTGGCTGGGGGGGCTGCTGACCAACTTCGCCACCATCAACCAGCGCATCAAGCGCCTGGGTGATCTCGAGCGCTACGAGGCCGAGGGCCAGCTCGAGCTGCTGCCCACCCGCGAGCGCATGGCGGCGCAGGCCGATCTGGGCAAGCTGCGCGCCAACCTGGGCGGCGTCAAGAACATGCAGCGCGTGCCCGACGCGGTGTTCGTCGCGGATCTGAAGACCGAGGCGATCGCCGTGCGCGAGGCCCAGCGGCTGCGCATCCCGATCATCGGCTTGGTCGACACCAACTGCGACCCGGACGGGATCGACTACGTGGTCCCCGGAAACGACGACGCGATCCGCTCCTGCGCCCTGATCACCCAGGCGATCGGCTCGGTCGTCAGCCAGGGACACTCGGTGTTTCGCGCCGAGGAGGACCGGGCGCGCCGCGAGGCCGAGGAGAAGGCGCGCCGCGAGGCCGAGGAGAAGGCGCGCCGCGAGGCCGAGGAGCAGGCCCGCCGCGAGGCCGAGGAGCAGGCCGAGCGCGAGGCCGCCGCCGCGGCAGCCGCCGAGGGGGGCGCTCCTACCGGGGCGCCCGCCACCGGTCCCGTTCCCGGCGAGGCAGAGTCATCCTGATGGCGGTCGACATCTCCGCCCAGGACGTAAAGGCGCTGCGCGAGCGCACCGGCGCCGGCATGATGGATTGCAAGAACGCGCTGGCCGAGGCCGACGGCGACGTCGACAAGGCGATCGAGCTCCTGCGCGTGCGCGGCCAGGCGCAGGCGGCCAAGCGCGGCGAGCGCTCCGCCAGCGAGGGCACGGTCCAGAGCTACATCCACACCAACCGCCAGGTGGGGGTGCTCGTCGAGATCGCCTGCGAGACGGACTTCGTGGCGCGGACCCCCGACTTCATCGCCTTCGCCAAGGAGATAGCCCTGCACGTGGCGGCGGCCGCGCCTCTGTACGTCTCAGAGGACGACGTGCCCGAGGCCGACCGCCAGCGCGAGCTGCGGATCTTCCAGGAGCAGGCCGCCGACAAGCCCGAAGAAGTGCGTCCGCGCATCGCCGAGGGCAAGCTGCGCAAGTGGCTCGAGGAGGTCGTGCTGCTGAACCAGCCGCACGTCCGCGGCGACGACTACGAGGGCCGCACGATCGAAGAGCTGCGGGCCGAGCTGGCGGCGAAGACGGGAGAGAACGTGGTCATCCGCCGCTTCGCGCGCTTCGCGGTGGGGGACTAGGGCAACAGCGGCCCCGCCAAGGGGATGAATCAACCGGCGTTCAAACGGGTCCTGCTAAAGCTTTCGGGCGAGTCGCTGATGGGCGACCTGGCCTACGGCGCCGATCCCCAACGCATCAGCGCGCTCGCCCGCGAAGTCGCCGTCGTCCACGGGCAGGGGGTGGAGCTGGCGGTGGTGATCGGCGCGGGCAACATCTATCGCGGGATGGCGGGCACCGCGGCGGGGATGGACCGGGCCACCGCCGACTACATGGGCATGCTGGCCACCCTGCTCAACGCGCTAGCCCTCCAGGACGCCTTCGAGCGCGAGGCGATCCACACCCGTGTGCAGTCGGCGATCACGATCTCCGAGGTGGCCGAGCCGTACATCCGCCGGCGGGCGATGCGCCACCTGGAGAAGGGCCGCGTGGTGATCTTCGCCGCCGGCACCGGCAACCCGTTCTTCACCACCGACACGGCCGCCGCCCTGCGCGCCTCGGAGATCCACGCCCAGGCCATCCTGATGGCCAAGAACGGCGTGGAGGGCGTCTACAGCGCCGATCCGGCGGTGGACCACGGCGCCGAGTTCATTCCCCAGATCAGCCACATGGACGCGATCCAGAGGCGGCTCGGGGTGATGGACGCCACCGCGCTCACGCTGTGCATGGAGAACGCGCTTCCGATCTATGTCTTCAACATGGATGACGAGCGCAACATCTCCCGGATAATCTCCGGCGAGCGCGTGGGGACGTTGGTCACCTCCTAGCGCGCTGCCCGGTCCCAGCCACATGGTCCATACGCCCGCATGATCAACGAGCTCCTGGCGGACGCCCGCGAGCGCATGGGCAAGTCGGTGGAGTCCACCAACCACGAGTTCGCGTCGGTGCGCACCGGTCGCGCCAGCCCGGCGCTGCTGGACCGCGTGGTGGTCGACTACTACGGCGCCCCCACGCCGCTGCGCCAGCTGGCCGGGATCTCGGCGCCCGAAGCCCGGTTGCTGAGCATCCAGCCCTATGACAAGTCGGCCATCAAGTCGATCGAGAAGGCGATCAACGAGTCCGATCTGGGGCTCAACCCCTCCAACGACGGCAACCTGATCCGGCTGGTGATCCCCGAGCTGACCGAGGAGCGTCGCCGCGAGCTGGTCAAGGTCGCCCGGCACATCGCCGAGGAGGGCCGGGTGGCGATCCGCAACATTCGCCGTGACGTGATGCACGATCTGCGCGAGCTCAAGGAAGCGGGAGAGGCCGGCTCCGACGACGAGCATCGCGCCGAAGTCGAGCTCCAGAAGCTCACCGACGAGAAGGTGGGTGAGCTCGAGGGCCTGCTCAAGAGCAAGGAAGAGGAGATCCTCGAGGTGTGATGACCGCGGGCGGACCCGCCGAGGACCGGGCGGCGGCCTCGCGGGCCCAGGATGCCGGCGACGAGCCGGGGACCCATGCTCGCTACGTGGCCATCATCACCGACGGCAACGGGCGCTGGGCGCGAGCGCGCAACCTGCCCGTCCTCGACGGTCACCAGGCCGGCGCCGACACGGTCAAGGCGCGCCTGCGCGACGCCGTCGAGCTGGGCGTGGCCGAGCTGACGGTGTACAGCTTCTCCACCGAGAACTGGTCGCGGCCGGTGGCCGAGGTCGAGGGGCTGATGGCCATGTTCTCTGAGCGCATCGCTCGCGAGACCCCGGAGCTGCACGACGAGGGCGTGCGCATGCGCTTCGTCGGGCGCCGCGAGGGGGTGAGCGACAGCCTGCAGGCGCAGATGCGCTGGGCCCAGGAGCTGACCGACGCCAACCGGCGGATCACCCTGTTCGTGGCCTTTAACTACGGCGGCCGGGCGGAGATCCTCGACGCCGCCCGCCGCTATCGGGGCGGCGGCGAGGACGAGTTCCGGGAGCTGCTCTACGCGCCCGAGATGCACGATCCGGATCTCATCATCCGCACCAGCGGCGAGCGCCGGCTGTCCAACTACCTGCTGTGGCAGTCGGCCTACTCGGAGCTGGTCTTCCGCGACGAGCTGTGGCCCGACTTCTCGCGGCGGGCGTTCGAGGAGTCGCTGGCCGAGTTCGCCCGCCGCCGCCGCCGATTCGGTGGACGCTGATGCCGGCCCCCCGAAGCACTTCGGGGCGTAGACCTCCGCCCGGCCCGAGCGGCCGGGCGCGGCGGTCCGGGCGCGGCGGCGGTCCGCCGCGGTCGCGGCGCGCCGGGCGGGCGCGCCGACGCAACACCAGGTCGGACTTCTGGGCCCGCGTCCTGTCGGCTCTTCCCGCCATCGGGCTGGCCATCTTCCTGGTGGTCGAGGGGGGGCTGGTGTTCACGCTGGGGCTCATCGCGCTGGGGGCCCTGTGCATGCACGAGCTGTTTCGGATGCTCGACCCCGAGGGGCCGGTGCGCCTGGCGGCGTTCCTGGGGCTGGCCGCCCTGCTGCTGGCCGCCAACTACGGCAGCCAGTTCAACGTGCTGCTCATGGCGGTGGCGATCGTGCCCGTGCTGTTCGGGCTCACGCTGCTCCAGGTTCGAAGCGGGACGGTGGGCATGGCCATCACCCTGCTCGCCCTGTGGTGGATCGGCCTGGCTCTGGCCCACGCGGTGCTGCTGCGCCGGCTGCCGCACGGAAGCGGGGTGATCGTCGACGTGCTGGTGGGCACCTTCCTGGGCGACACCGGCGCCTACCTGGGGGGCCGGACCTTTGGCCGCCGCCCGCTGGCCCCGCGCCTGTCTCCGTCCAAGACGGTCGAGGGGCTGCTGTTCGGGATGGTCGCCAGCGTGCTCGGGGTGTGGCTGGCCTCCACCTACCAGGACTGGCTGCCCGGGGGCAAGGCCCTGCTGCTCGGGCTCGGCGTGGCCGTGGCCGCGCCGGTGGGGGACCTGTTTGAGTCCTACATCAAGCGCGACGCCGGGGCCAAGGACACCGGCCGGGTGTTCGGCGCCCACGGCGGAGCACTGGACCGCCTGGACGCCGTTCTGTTCACCGCCGTGACCGGCTACTACATCTGGAACGCGATGATCGGATGACCGGCGGCGGCGCGCGGCGGCTAGTGATTCTCGGCGCGACCGGGTCGATCGGCGTGCAGGCGCTCGACGTCGTCGCGCGCTCTGACGACCTGCGGGTGGTCGGGCTGTCGGCCGAGTCCTCGTGGGAGCGGCTGGTCGAGCAGGCCACCGCCCACGGGGTGCCGCGGGTGGCCTTGGCCGACCCGGATGCCGGGGCGCGCGCGGCCCAGGCGTGGACGGAGGGGGAAGTCCTGACCGGCCCCGAGGGCCTGGTGCGTCTGGTCGTCGAGTCGGGAGCCGACCTGGTCCTGAACGCCCTCGTCGGCTCGGCCGGCCTGGGGCCGACCGTGGCGGCGCTGGGCGAGGGCATCGACCTGGCATTGGCCAACAAGGAGTCGCTGGTGGTGGGGGGGGAGCTGGTCACCGCGCTGGCCGAGGCCACCGGCGCCAAGCTCCTGCCCGTGGACTCCGAGCACTCGGCCCTGTTTCAACTGCTCGCGGACGAGGGACCGGGGACGGTCGAGCGTCTGGTGCTGACCGCCTCCGGGGGCCCGTTCCGCGGCCGGCGGCGGGAGGCGCTCGCCCACGTAACCGTCGAGGAGGCGCTCGCCCACCCCACATGGTCGATGGGCGGCAAGATCACGATCGACTCGGCCACGCTGATGAACAAGGGGCTGGAGCTGATCGAGGCCCACCACCTGTTCGGGCTCGCGTATGACCGGCTGGACGTGATCGTCCATCCGCAGTCCATCGTGCACGGCTTCGTGCACCTGTGCGATGGCGCCACGCTCGCCCACCTCGGCTATCCGGACATGCGCGTGCCGATCTCCTTCGCCCTGCACTACCCCGAGCGCGTAGACGTCCCCGTGGACACGCTCGACCTGGCCGCCGTCGCCGAGCTCGCCTTCGAGCCCGTCGACGAGGCGGGGTTTCCCTGTCTCGCGCTGGCCCGCGCCGCCGGGCGCGCGGGGGGCACCTCACCGTGCGTGCTCAACGCGGCCAACGAGGTGGCCGTCCACGCCTTCCTCGGCGGCCGGCTGGCGTTCCCGGGCATCTGGGAGGTGATCGAAGGGGCGCTGGAGCGGATCCCCCCCGCGCCGGTGCGGGCGTTCGATTCGCTGTATGAGGCCGACCGCGAGGCGCGCGCGGTGGCCGCCGAGCTCGTCCAGGGGCTGACCCTGGGCGGGGCCGCCCGGTAGGGGTGAGCCGCACCGATCGCGGGTAATTCAGGGGCGAGCGAAAGGAGGTGCTCAGATGCTCCTGACCCTGGCGGTGATCCTTCTGATCCTCGCCATCGTGGGCGGCGTGGCGGTGCATCCGCTCGTACTGCTGCTCGCGCTGGTGGCGATCCTGATGTTCTTTGGCCACAGCAGGCGGGGCGCGGTCTACTAGCGGCGCGCCTGACACCCAGGACTAGGCGAGGAGGGCGCCCCGGGGCGCCCTCCTCGTTATCGGGCACACTGGAGCGGTGACCTGGGCCCTGGCCATCGCCGGCTTCATCTTCCTAATCCTGCTGCATGAGTACGGCCACTTCCTGGCGGCCAAAGCGGTGGGGATGCGGGTGGAGCGTTTCTCGTTGTTCTTCGGCAAGCCGTTGGTCAAGGTGCGCCGCGGGGAGACCGAGTACGCGATCGGGCCGATCCCCGCGGGAGGCTACGTGAAGATCACCGGCATGAACCCGACCGAGGAGGTGCCCGAGGACGTCGCCCCGCGATCCTATTTCCGCCAGCCAGTGTGGAAGCGCGTGGTGGTGATCCTGGCGGGTCCGGGGATGAACATTTTCATCGCGCTGGCTCTGTTGTGGGCCGTGTTCCTCCACAACGGCTACGTCGAGGGCTCCTCCCGCGTGGGCCAGGTTGACGCCAACGCGCCGGCGTTCGGGCACCTAGCGTCCGGCGACAAGTTAGTGGCCGTCGACGGGCACGGGGGAACGCTCCTAGAGCTATCGGATCGGATCGCCTCGCACAGCTGTCCGGGCCGAGTCGCGCCGGGGTGCCGCGCGAGGACGCCGGTCCGGATCACCGTGCGGCGCGGGCCGAGGAACTTGACCTTCTCGCTCTACCCGCGCTACGACGCCAAGGCTGGTCGTATGCGCGTGGGCTTCGGCTTCGTCGATCACAAGGTGAGCACAAACCCGGTCAACTCGGTGGGCTACGCGGGGCAGGAGATGTGGTCCGTCACCAGCAACACGGTCTCGACGTTCGCCCGGTTTTTGTTCAGCTCCCAGGCCCGTTCCCAGGTGCACGGCGCGGTCGGGATCTCGAAAGTGACCCAGGAATCCTTCAAGCTGGGGTTCGTCCAAGGCCTGCTTTTGCTGGCGATCGTCTCGCTGTCACTGGCGATCGTCAACCTGTTCCCGTTTCTGCCCCTCGACGGAGGGCACGTTTTCTGGGCGGTGGGAGAGAAGCTTCGCGGCGGCAGGCCGATCTCGCTGGACTTCATGCAGCGCTGGAGCGCCGTAGGGGTGGTGCTGGTGATCTTCGTGGTCATCACCGGGTTCACCAACGACATATCCACGCTTCAGAACGGCGGCTTTCACGTCCGCTGACGGACCTTCGCGGCGCGCGCGGCAGGCGCCGGCCTGCGCTAGCGTGTGCTCCTCGACACCCCGTCAGTTCCAGGTCCTTTCTCCCGGGAGGAGAGCAACCGCATGAGCACCGCCAGCAGCGCCCCCGCGGCGACGAAGACGAGGGCCGCCCAGGCGTCGAGCCTGGCCGAGGCGTTTCGCATGACGTCCACCGATTTTTCCGATCAGGTGGCGGTGAGGACCAAGGACGACGAGGTCAGCCTGACCTGGGGGCAGCTGCGCGAGCGGGTGGACGCCCTGGCCGGTGGCCTGGCCGGCCTCGGCGTGGAGCACGGCGACGCGGTGGCCATCATGCTCACCAACCGGCCCGAGTTTCACGTCGTCGACCTGGCGGCGATGATGCTCGGGGCGGCGCCGTTCTCGATCTATCCCACCTACGCGCCCAACCAGATCCAGTTCGTGGTCTCCGACGCGGGCGCGCGGGTGGCCGTCATCGAGCGCCAGTTCCTGGAGAACTTCACCATCGCTCGGCGCGACCTGCCCGACCTCGAGCACCTGATCGTGATCGACCCTCCCGAGGAGGGGCTCCCCGAGGGCGTGCTGGCCCTTTCGGACGTCGAAGGGGCCAACCCCCAGTTCGACGTCGAGGCCGCGGTGGCCGGCGTCCAGCCCGACGACGTGCTCACGCTGATCTACACCTCGGGCACCACCGGCCCCCCCAAGGGGGTGGAGCTGGCGCACCGCAACCTGCTCGCCGCTGTGCAGTCGATCGAGGACATGGTCGAGCTCGAGCCCGGTTCGCGCGTCATCTCCTGGCTCCCCGCGGCCCACATCGCCGAACGGGCCGCGCACCACTACCTGCCCGTCGTGTTCGCCGCGGAGATCACGTGCTGCCCCGACCCTCGCCAGATCGTGGCCTTCCTGCCCAGCGTGCGTCCCACCTGGTTCTTCGCCGTTCCCCGGATCTGGGAGAAGCTCAAGTCCGGGCTGGAGTCGATGACCCACGGCCTCCCCGACGAGCAGCGCCAGGCCAGCGAAGCAGCGCTGGGAGCCGCGCTGGAGAAGGTGCGCCTCGAGCAGCGAGGCGAACCGATCCCCGACCAGCTGGCCGCGCAGGTCGCCGAGGCCGACAAGCAGATCTTTTCCAAGTTGCGCGCCCAGCTGGGGCTCGACCAGGTGCGGGCGGTGAACGTCGGCGCGGCGCCCACCCCGGTGGAGGTGCTCGAGTTCTTCCACGCCATCGGGATCCCCCTGGCCGAGCTGTGGGGGATGTCCGAGACCTGCGGGGCGGGCACGGTCAACCCGCCCGAGCGGATCAAGATCGGCACCGTGGGTCCGGCGGCGCCGGGCCTGGAGGTCAAGCTCGCCGACGATGGCGAGGTGCTGGTGCGCGGCGGGGTGGTCATGCTCGGCTACCGCAACCTGCCCGACAAGACGGCCGAGGCCATCGACGACGACGGCTGGATGCACACCGGCGACATCGGGGAGTTCGACGAGGACGGCTACCTGCGGATCGTCGACCGCAAGAAGGAGATCATCATCAACGCGGCGGGCAAGAACATGTCGCCCGCCAACATCGAGGCCACGCTCAAGAGCTCGAGCCCGATCGTGGGTCAGGTGTGCGTGATCGGCGATGGCCGCTCCTACAACACCGCCCTAGTGGTTCTGGACGCCGATTTTGCCCCCGTGTGGGCCTCCCAGCACGGCATCGAGGTCGACGGCCTCGACCAACTCGCCGGGGATGAGAAGGTGATCGCCGCGGTGCAGGAGGCGGTCAACGCCGCCAACGAGAAGCTGGCCCGGGTGGAGCAGGTAAAGAAGTTCCACGTCGTCGCCGGCGACTGGCACCCGGGCGGCGATGAGCTGACCCCGACGATGAAGCTCAAGCGCAAGCCGATCGCCGAGAAGTACGCCCGGGAGATCGAGGCGCTCTACGCCTAGAACGCGGCGCGCGCCACGTGCGCGCGCGTGACGTCCTGGGGGGTGGGGCAGCCGAGCAGGGCCAGCCCGAGCTCGAGCTCCTCGCGCAACAGCTCGAGCACCGCGCGCGCCCCGTCCTCTCCGCCCACCGCCAGCCCCCATGCCACCGGGCGCCCCACGAGCACGGCGCGGGCGCCCAGCGCCAGCGCGGTGAGCACGTCGGTCCCCCGGCGGATGCCCCCGTCGAGGAGCACCTCCAGTCGCCCGCCGACCGCCTCGGCCACCTCGGGCAGGATCTCGATCGTGGCCGGCACGCCGTCGAGCTGGCGCCCGCCGTGATTTGAGACCACCACCGCCGCGGCGCCGTGCTCGCACGCCAGGCGGGCGTCCTCGGCGGTCTGCACCCCCTTGACGATCACGGGCAGGCTCGTCTCGCCGGCCAGCTCCTCGAGCACGGGCCAGGTCACGCTGGTATCCACCAGGGAGAAGAACTCGGTCGGCGTGGGACAGCTCGGCCCACCGACCGCGGCGCGCACCGCGGGCATGTCGACGTCGGCGGGCACGGCGAACCCGGTGCGCAGGTCGCGCTCACGAGGACCGCCGCGGGGGGCGTCGACGGTGAGGGCCAGGGCCGAGAACCCACCCTCGATGGCCTCCTGCACCAAAGCGCGCGTCACCCCTCGGTCGCGCAGGCAATAGACCTGAAACCAGCGCTGGCAGTCCGGCGCCCGCGCGGCGATCTCCGCGGGCCGCGAGGTGGCCAGGGTCGACAGGCAGAAGATCGTCTGTGCGGCGGCGGCCGCCCGGGCGGTGGCGGGCTCGCCCTGGGGGTCGAGCAGGCGCTGCAGGGCCACCGGCGCCACCAGCACCGGCATGGAGACCGGGGTGCCCAGGACCGTGGTGGCGGCGCTGGCGGCGCTCACGTCGACCAGCACGCGGGGGCGCAGGTGCCAGCGGCGGTAGGCGGCTACGTTCTCGCGCAGGGTGCGCTCGTCCCCTGCCCCGCCGGCGAAGTAGCCGAGCACGCCCGCGTCCAGGCGCTCGGCGGCGAGCCGCTCGTAGTCGGCGACGTTGATGAGCGGCGGGGGGGAAACCGCCGAGGGAGCGGCGGTGATGGACGTCCCCAGCGGCAGGTCCGGATCGGGGGTGGGCTGGACGTCGGCCACGGGCGATGACCCTAACGTTGCACCGGGCGCACGCACACCCAGCTCTTGACCAGCGGCCCCAGGCGCTCGGGGCGGGCAGGGCCGAACAGCGCCTCCAGCTCGGCGCGGCGCAACAGCACGACCTCCTCCCAGTGCCCGGCGGCCCCCAGGCGCCAGTAGCGGCGGCGCAGGCGGGGAGGCAGCCAGTGCGCGGCGGGCAGCAGCGAGTGGGGCTCGATCGGGAACCCGAACGCGGGCGTCTGCACGAACCAGCCCCCGGCCACCCGGCGCAGCTCGGCGGCGAACGCCGGGCGCCGCGCCGGCGCGACGTGCTCGAGCACGCTCGAGCAGTAGGCGAGATCGAACTCCCGGTCGGCGAACGGCAGGCCGGCGGCGGCGTCGGCGCGGACGAACGGGCCCGGGTATTCCGGGCGCTCGACCACGTCTACCCCGGTGATGTCCAGCGCCGGCTCCAGCCCGCGCAGGCCCAGGCGTCCGCAGCCGATGTCGATGACCCGGCCGCCGGGGGGCAGGGCGGCCAGGGGGAACAGGCGGCGATGGCGGCGCAGGCGCAGGTGGCCGGCGATCGGCGACGCGGCGCGCGCCAGCGGGCCCCGCGCGGTGGCGTAGACGTCGGTCGGGGATTGGCCCATCGCCGGCCCGAGGCTAACGGTGGCCCGTCGGCGGGCGCCGGACGCTAGGAGATCACTACCGGGACGCCGACGGTGACCAGGCGGTCGAAGCGCAGGTCGTCGGCGTTGCGCAAACGGATGCAGCCGTGTGAGGGCCGCCCGGGGATGAGCTTGGGCAGGCTGGTGCCGTGGATGCCGATCACGCCCCCGTGGGGCCAGTCGGTGAGCTTGGCCGACTTCGCGCTCAGCCCGAACGCCAAAGGCCCGTAGAAACCGGTGGGATCAGAGTTCACCAGGCGGTCGCGAACGTAGAAGCTGCCGTGCGGTGTGGGGGCGGCCGGCCGCCCGATGCCGATCGGGACCGCCATCAGGACCCGGCCCCCCCCGACCACGGTCAGCCGGAGGCGGCGGGTGTCGATGCGGACGAGCCGGGAGGTATGGTGGGGCTCGCCGACTGCCCAGGAAGGGATCCAACCGGTGCGGCCCGCGGGACGGATCGGAAGCTCGACCTTGAACCAGACCTGACCGCGCACCCTGGTCTGCGCCCTAATCAGGACTAGCTCGTCGGTGCGGTCCTCGGTCCGCAGCTTGAGCCTGGCCACCTTACGGGCGCGAGCACGGGGGGCGGCCCGCGCGGGCACCGCGTAGTTCATGTAGGCCCAGACGGCGTCGTGCCCGGGGTGGTAGAGGTTCTGCGCCCCCACCCGAGGCCCGGCGGCAGTGGCGGGAGCGGAAGCGGCGATCGCCGCCGCCAGGCCGGCGACCACCCCCGCCCCGCACACCCACCGGGCCCGGCGCCACGTGGGCGCCGGGCTGCAGGTGGGTTTCGGCATCCGTGCGCGGTCGGGCACCGGCCTAGCCCGTGAACACCGGCGCGGCGACACGCCCGGAGCGCCGGAAGGCCAGGACCTTGGACCGGGTGGCGCCAAAGCACACGTCTGACTGGATCGTCACGCGACCGGTGCGAGTGGGCCGGATATGGAAGACCGCGACGCCTCCCGCTCCGGTGCGACGGATCACCCGTCCGCCCGGGAAGATGACCCGCACCAGCGCCCGCCGGATCCCGACCGAGCTGGCGCTGACCCGCACGCGGATCGCGGTTGTCTCACCGGCGTGCACGCGCATGTGCTTGGGCGTGGCCACACAGCGAGCCGGCGCCGCCGTCTCCCGCGAGTTCAGCACGCCGAAGCGACCGATGGTAGGCGCCGCGAGCGGCTGTGAGGCCGCCGACGGAGAGAGAACGACCGGGCAGCCGGTGGCCGCCGCGGGCGGGGGCGTGGCGGCGTTGCCGCGTCCGCGTCCGTTACCGCCGTTTCCGCCGTTTCCGCGGTTTCCGCCCTTGCGGGCTGCGTGGCTGTGGTGACCCCTGGACTTGGCACTAGGGCCACCGGGGGCGCCGGAGCCCTTGGAGCCGGGCCCTGAGCCCTTGGAGCCGGGCCTTCCGCTGGCGCCCGGGGTGGGAGCGGTGGTGGGCGCCCCGGGCGAGGCCGGTGGGCACCCGCCCGACGGGGTCGCGGCACAGGCCGGACCTTCGGCGTTGGCCGCCGCCTCCTCGTCGGCGTCGCTCTTGCCCGGCTCGGCGAGGTCGTTTTGGTCGCGACCGTGCTCGTCGCCGTGCCCCGCTGGTCTGGCGGCCGTGCGCGCGCCCGGCGGACACGACACGCCGGGGCGCAGGACACAGGCGATGCGCACCATCACGCCGGGGCCCTCGCCCAGGCCATGCCCGGGCGCGGCGGCCAGCTTGAACCGGTACGCGGGGCCGCCACCGTGGGCTGCCCCCGCCGGGATCAGGGTGACCGTGAACGCCTGCGCCTGGCCGCTTACGAGGTTCGCCGACGCCGGGTCGAAGCGGATGCTGCCCGGACCGAGCTCCTTCATCACCTTGGGCGAAACCGGCCCGGACGCCGACGCCGTGACCACGAGCGGAAACGAGGTCGGCTGGCCCGCGGCCAGGCAGGTGTCGTAGGTGACCTTGACGATGCCGTTGCGTCCCTCGTGCTTGACCGTATAGCCGCTACCGGGCAGCACGTTGTACGAAATACGGCCCGCCCACGCCGCCGGTGCGGCGACGAGCAGCGCCCCAAAGATGACGACGGCGACGCACGCGCGCGCCGCGCGCCTGTACCCCTCGTGACTCATGAAGCCTTTCCTCCCGTTCCCGAACCTGTCCGTAGCGCCGTAGCGCCCGCTTCCTTGAACGGCAAGGCATACCCCTGCCCTGCCTGGTGTCGGGCTCCGATTACCCAGGGATCCCGGCGCGTAAACGGTACACCTACAATCCGGACATGGCTTCGGTTCGCCAGATCATGGTCGGCGGCGTCCCCATCGGGGGCGGCGCGCCCGTGGCGGTGCAGACGATGACCAAGACCGAGACGGCCAACCTGCAGCCCACCATGGAGCAGATCCGCCGGGTGGCCGACGCGGGGGCCGATCTGGTGCGGGTGGCCGTCCCGCGCGACCAGGACGTCGAGGCGCTGCGCACGATCGTCGCCCAGGCGCCGATCCCGGTGATCGCCGACATCCACTTCAACTACACGCTGGCGCTCAAGGCGCTAGACGCCGGGGCCCACTGCGTGCGGATCAACCCGGGCAACATCGGCGGCCCGGACAAGGTCGCCCAGGTGGTCGAGCGGGCCCGCGCGGCGCAGACCCCGCTGCGCATCGGGGTCAACTCGGGCTCGCTGCCCAAGCACCTGCACGCGCTCGAGGAGGAGAACCCGGTCGAGGCCCTGGTGTCGGCCGCGGGCGAGTTCGTCGCGCTCATGGAGCGCCTGGGGTTCGAGGACTTCAAGGTCTCGATCAAGTCGACCAGCGTGCCCAACACGATCGCCGCCAACCGGCTCCTGTCCCAGCGCATTCCCTATCCGCTGCATCTGGGGATCACCGAGGCGGGCACCAAGTGGTCGGGGTCGCTCAAGTCGGCCGTAGGGCTGGGCGCCCTGCTCGCCGACGGGGTGGGGGACACGATCCGGATCTCGCTTTCGACCTTTCACGCCGAGGAGGAGGTCAAGGTCGCCTGGGAGATCCTCAAGTCCCTGGGGCTGCGCCAGCGCGGGCCGGTGCTGATCGCCTGCCCGACCTGCGGGCGCCTGCAGTTCGACATGGACAGCGTGGTGGCCGAGATCGAGCGCCGCCTGGAGGCCTATGACGACCCGATCGAGGTGGCGGTCCTGGGATGCGCGGTCAACGGCATCGGCGAGGCCTCCCACGCCGACTTCGGGATCACCGGGGCCCGCAACGAGGGGCTGATCTTCTCCCGGGGCAAGGCCCTGCGCAAGGTCCCCCAGGACGAGCTGGTCGACGCCCTGTTCGCCGAGATCGACAAGTACGCCCACTCCCGGCGGGTGGTGGTCGACGAGCGCGAGTCCTCCGAGGGCGCAGCCTGGCTGGCCCGGATCGAGGCCGAGAACGCCGATCAGCTCACGCCCGAGCGCCTGGCGGCGATGGAGGCCGCCGCGGCCGACGACGAGCACGCCGATACCGAACTGCTGGACGCCATCCGCCCCAGCGAGGCCGAGTCGCCGGTCGCCGGGCGGCGTTTCACCCGGGCCTAGCCGACCGGCACCTCGCGGCTGGCGCGGTTGCGGGGCTTGGCCGCAGCCAGCCAGTGGGCGCGTACGAACCCGGGTCCGGGGACGTCGACCTTGCCCTGGAAGAACCCGCCGGGGTTGTCGCCGTAGAAGTTGCTCGCCGGCAACGGCACCCCCACCCGCCGCCAGCTCTTGGAGCTCGGAGGCCGCCACTCGATGAGCACGAAGTCGTTGAGGTCGAACACGCCCACCGGCCCGGGGCGGGGGCGGAAGCGCAGCTGACCCCAGACCGACACCTGGCGCTGTCCGGTGGCCGGGTCGGTGCCCGCCGGGTTGGCGATGAACGGCAGCTGGTAGGCGGCGTAGGCCGGCTTGGGCCGGCCGTTGGCGAACAGCAGGCCGGTTTGGTAGGTGAACCAGTACTTGCGGCTGCCCCGGCGAAACTGCCTCAGCGGCGGCGCGTCGAAGAGCAGGAACTGGGTCTGGGAGCCGACGCGGGGGTTGATGAAGGCGAGGTAGTCGCCCTCGTTGATGTACTGGGACTGGCGGGCCAGCGGGATGCCGTTGAGGGGATCGGGCGGGTTGGTCTCATAGCCGAACTCGGTGGACATCAGCGGCAGTCCCTTGGCCACGTGTCCGGTGGTGGCGGCGGCGCTGTCGAGCAGCGTCCCCAGGTCGGAGATGTTGGCGATGGTGATCGAGTCGGGGCCGTCGCGCCGAGTCGGCGGCAGCTTCTTGGTGTAGAAGTGGTGCGCCCACGCCGACGCCCGCAGCGGCCCGAACTTGTCGAACGCGTTGCAACCCTGGCGGTTGCCCGGGTCCATGCAGAACAACTCCCGCACGAAGATCTTGGGGTACATCCCCGAGGTCGTGGTGTGGCGGGCCACGCCGAGGGGGGCGGTTTCCCCGGCCATGATGAAGTCGTTTCGGTGTCCGCTGTCGTCGAGCGCCTTGCGGCCGGACAGGTAGAGCTCGCGGTAGAGGATCGGGGAGTAGGGCTTGCCGTGCAGCCACTGCGGGCTCAGCCAGCCTCCCTGGTTGGGCTCGTTCCACAGCGCCCACATCGCAACGCGGGGCAGGCGCTGACGCAGGCGATTGCGGAACCGCCCCGAGTAGCGCCGGCCGACGTAGCGGACGAACGTGTAGAACTCGGGCGCCTTGGGCATCCACGTGGTCCGCGTGTGGGCACTGGGGGCGCGACCGTGGGTCCACGGCGGGCCCGGCCCGGTGACGTCGAAGTACACCCCGAGACCCAGGCCGCGGGCGTGCTGGACGAGCTTGTCGTAGCGGTCCCAGTTGCGCGCCGGGTAGTGGGCCGGATCATGCGAGCGGGAATTGTTGGCCACCGTCGACCACAGCAGCGTCACGCGCACGTACTGCACCCCAATCGCCTTCATCTGTGCCAGGGCCAGATCGCGGGTGCGGTCGCTGCGGTAGAGGAGGCGGTCGTCGTCCATCATCATCGAGATCAGGTAGGGGCTCGCGTGCGCCGCCGGCGGATGCGCCGCCAAGGTGGCGCCGGCGACGCTGGTGGTCAGCGCGGCGAGGGCCACGGCCGCGCGGGCGCTACGGAGGGTGAGCGGTATGCGCAACATCGGCTTTTGGCCTGCCTGGGGGGCGAAGTTGAAGATGAACGGGGGCGGCAAAAGCCGCCCCCAACTAGACCGTGAGACTAGAGGAAAGTAGCGGCGTCTTCGCCGGGACCCGGGACCTCGGGGCGGCGGCTAGGCTTCCGGCGCGGTGACGCGACTGTCGCAATACCTCCTGCCCACGGAGCGACAGGCGCCCGCCGACGCCGAGGCCGTCTCGCACAAGCTCATGGTCAGGGCCGGGCTGGTCCGTCAGATGGGCGCCGGCTTGTGGACGTGGCTGCCCGCGGGCTGGCGGGTGCACCGGCGAGTCGAGGCCGTCGTACGTCAGGAGATGGATGCGATCGGGGGCCAGGAGATGCTGATGCCGGTCCTTCAGCCGGCCGATCTATGGCGCCGCAGCGGGCGCTATGAGATCGATGAGCTGTTCAAGCTCCTGGACCGCCGCCGGGCCGAGCTGGTGCTCGCCATGACCCACGAGGAGGCGGTCACCTTCCACGTTGCCTCCCTGGTGCGCTCATACCGCGATCTGCCAAAGATCCTCTACCACTTCCAGGTAAAGGAGCGCGACGAGCCTCGGCCCCGCGCCGGCGTATTGCGCACGCGCGAGTTCATCATGAAGGACTCCTACAGCTTCGACCGCGACCCCGATGGGCTGGCGGCCAGCTACCAGCGCCACATCGAGGCCTACGACCGCATGCTCGACCGCTGCGGCCTGGAGTGGTACCGGGTGGTGTCAGACGTGGGGATCATGGGCGGCACCGCTGCCCATGAGTACATGGCGCCCTGCCCGGCGGGGGAGAACGAGGTCGCGCTGGCCCCCGGCTACGCGGCCAACGTCGAGGTGGCGGCCGCCGACGCCGTGCCCGTCTCGCTCCCGGACGCCGGCGAGCAGCCGGTGGAGCTCTCCACGCCGGGTCTGGTTACCGTCGAGCAGGTGGCCGGCGCCTTGGGCGTTGAGCCGGGGGCGCTGCTCAAGGCCTATCCGGTAGTGGCAGACAGCGCGGGCATGGTGCTGGTGATGGTGCGGGGCGATCACCGGGTCAACGAGCTCAAGCTGGCGCGGGCGCTCGGCGAGCGCGCGCGCCCGGCCCACGAGGAAGAGATCGCCGAGCAGCTCGGTCCCCCCGGGTTCATCGGCCCGGTGGGCATCGACGCCCGGGTGCCGGTCCTGGTCGACGAGGCGGTCGCCGAAGGGGCCTACGTCACCGGCGCCAACCGCCCCGACCGCCACCTGCGCGGCGCGGTCCCCGGCCGCGACTTCTCCTTCCGGCGCGCCGACGTGCGCCGCGTCGAGGCGGGCGACACGGTCGATGGGCAGGCGATCCGCATCGAGCCGGCGATCGAGGTGGGCAACATCTTCCAGCTCGGCACCCGCTACTCCGAGGCCCTGGGCGCGAGTTATCTCGACGAGCACGGCCGGGAGCAGCCGATCTGGATGGGCTCCTACGGGATCGGCCCGGCGCGCATCGCCGCCGCCGCGGTGGAGCAGTTCGCCGACGAGCAGGGAATCTCCTGGCCTCGGACGATCGCCCCGTTCGCTGTTTCCCTGATCGCGGTGGGCAAGGCCGACGGCGCCGAGCGCCGCGCCGCCGAGCAGCTGTATGGGCAGCTGGTGGAAGGCGGACTCGACGTCCTGTACGACGACCGCGACGCCGGCCCGGGCGAGAAGTTCGCCGACGCCGAGCTGCTGGGGTGCCCGCTGCGGCTGACCTTGGGCCGGCGCTCGCTCGAGTCGGGCACCGTCGAGGTCCAGGTGCGCCGCGGTCGCCAGGCGCGGGAGGGCATTCCCATCTCCGAGGACCCCACCCAGGAAATACGGAGCCTGTGGGAGACGCTTCCCTAGACCCCCCGCCCCGGCGCGGCGTGCGCCGCCTGCTGGGGATCGACCGCTCGGGGCCGGCGCCGCCACAGACGCGGGCGGGCGCGCCGCTGCACCCGTGGACGGTGCCCAACCTGATCGGCTTCCTCCGGATCGCGTTGATCGTCGTCTTCGTGATCGTCGCCCTGCGCTCCTCCGACGGTCGCTCGGGGCTGGCCGCCACCGTCTTTGCCGTGGCGGCGGGCAGCGATTACGCCGATGGTCTCGCCGCACGCCTAACCGGCCAGTACAGCCGGCTGGGCACGATCCTCGATCCCCTGGTTGACCGCGCGCTGATCCTGGCTGGCGTCGCCGTGTGCTGGGACTTCTCCTTGCTTCCCCGGTGGGCTATCGGGGTGCTGGCCGCGCGTGAGCTGCTGATGCTGATCGCCAGCCAGGTGGCCCTGCGCCGCGGCCTGCCGCTAGAGATCAACTGGCTGGGGCGAGCGTCGGTGTGGCCGTTGATGGCGGCCATCTTCTTCGCCCTGGCCGCGGTGGGAGACCTGGCCCGGGTGCTGCTGTACATCGGGATCGCGCTATCGCTGGCGGCGACCGTCCTGTACCTGCGCACCGGCCTGCGCGAGCTGCGCCCAGACGCAGCCTCAAGCTGAGCTTGATGCCCACCCGGCCGCGGGTATACTGGCGCACCCTCGGCGCCATCCAGGACGCCATCACCGGCGCGGCTGCTGGCCGCCCCGCCCCGGCCCGAAGGAGATCGCAGCCATGGACACGTTTCCGGACCTTGGGTCGCTGTCGGACCCCGAGCTCAAAGAGCTGATCCAGCAGCTGACCGAGGAGGAGGTGGACATCTCCTACCGGCGGCGCATCCTGCACGGCAAGATCGACATCCTGCGAGCCGAGCTGGTCAACCGGCTGCGCAAGAAGCACGAAGGGGGCGAGGACGTGATCACCGGCGCAGACGTCCAGCGGCTGACGGACATCCTCGCCGGGCGAGCCGGGGGAGAGGCCCCGGTCGAGGCCGAGTAGCCGTCCGGGGATCCTGGTGGCTATCCACTGCCCGGAGTGCGGCTTCGTCAACGACGAGGCGGCCAACTACTGCCAGAAGTGCGGGAGCGCCCTCACCCGGCCCGAGCCGGCGGGCGAGGAGACCACGGCCACCTACCGCGTGGGCGAGACCGGCGAGCTGATCCCGGTGGAGCTCGACGACGTGGTGGCCGAGGGCGCGGCGCTGGTCATCCGCTCGGGAGGCGGGCGCACGGGGGAGAGCTTTCCCCTTCAGGGTGACCGCCTGACGATCGGCCGCCGCCCCGACGCCGGCATCTTCCTGGACGACATCACCGTCTCGCGCGACCACGCCGTGCTGGTGCAGCGCTCGGGCGACTACTACCTCGACGACTGTGGCTCGCTGAACGGGACCTACGTCAACCGCTCGCGGATCGAATCCCATCGCCTCGAGGACGGCGACGAGCTTCAGATCGGCAAGTACAAGCTCACCTTCCTGTCGCGTTAGGCGCCGCCGTGCCCGCCAGCGTCCCCGACCTCGAGCTCCCCGACGGCGCCCCCGAGCCGGCCGCGCCCCGGCCCAAGGCGCTGACCATCGGCGCCGTGTGCAAGGCGCTGGCCCAGGAGTTCCCGGACATCTCGATCTCCAAGATCCGCTATCTGGAGGACCAGAAGCTGCTCTCGCCGCGGCGCACCCCGGGCGGCTATCGCCTGTACTCGGCCGCCGACGTGACTCGGCTGCGCACCATCCTGCGCCTCCAGCGCGACGAGTTCCTGCCCCTGCGGGTGATCCGCCAAGAGCTCGCCACCGGGCGCGGGGCGGGTGCCGACGTCGGCGGCGGGCCGGCGCGCCGTCGGGCTGTGCGCCCCACGGTGAGCGTGCGCGACTCCGGCGCCCTGCTGCCCCTGGAGGACGTGCTCGAGGAGACCGGCGCCGACCCCAAGCTCGTGCGCGAGCTCGAGGATTACGGCGTGGTCAAGGGCGAGGTGCGCGATGGCGTACGCCGCTACGACCAGGCCGAGCGCGAGATCATCCGCGCGGCGGGCGAGCTCGCCCACTATGGGGTGGGGGGACGCAACCTGCGGGTGCTGCGCTCTTCAGCAGATCGAGAGGCGGCGCTGTTGCAGCAGATCCTCGCCCCGGCTCTGCGCTCCCGCAACCCCCAGCGGCGCAAGGAGGCGCTGGAGGCGCTCGAGAACCTGGCCGCGGTCGCCACCCACCTCAAGCACCTGCTGCTGATCCGCGACCTGCGCCGGCTGGCCGGCTGACGGCGATCGATCTCCAGGCTCGTATTCGCGACATCCCCGACTTCCCCCGGTCGGGCATCGTCTTTAAGGACATCACCCCGCTGATGGCCGACCCGGCCGCGCTGGGCGAGGCGGTCACCCGGCTGGCGGACCTGGCGCGACCGCTGCGCCCCGAGTACGTGATCGCCGCCGAGGCGCGAGGGTTTCTCCTCGGGCCACCGCTGGCCCTCGAGCTGGGCGCCGGTTTCGTCCTGGCCCGCAAGCCGGGCAAGCTCCCCTACGACACGGTGGCCGCCGAGTACGCGCTGGAGTACGGGAGCGACCAGCTCGAGCTGCACACCGACGCGGTGGCGCACGGGGCGCGAGTGCTGGTACACGACGACCTGCTGGCCACCGGGGGCACGGCCAGCGCGCTCTGTCGCCTGGTCGAACAGGTCGGGGGGACGGTGGCTGGGTGCGGCTTTTTGATCGAGCTCGGCTTCCTGGGGGGGCGCGAGCAGCTGCGCGGACACGAGGTCCACGCGCTGCTGCGCTATGACGGCTAGGAGACGAGGCCCGCCGCCGTGCCCGTGACCCGCCGCGCCCGCACGCTGGAAGTGGCTCCCCAGCGGCTGTGGGAGGTGGTGGCCGACCCCCACCACCTCCCGCGCTGGTGGCCCCGGGTTCAGCGGGTGGAGGGCGTCCACGGCGGCGCCTTTACGGTGGTCATGCTCACCGACCGCGGACGCGTGGTCCGCGCCGACCACCGCATCGTCGAATCGGACCCCGCCCGGCGCTGCACCTGGGCCCAGGATGTGCACGGGACGCCCTTTGCCAGCATCCTGCGCGAGGCCTACACGACCGTTGAGCTCGCTCCCGGCGAGCGCGGCACCCGCGTAGTGGTGGAGCTGCGCCAGAGCCTACGCGGTATGGCCCGCCTGGGCTCGTTCATGGTCCGGCGCGCGGCCCGCAACCAGCTCGACGCCGCCCTGGACGGCCTGGAGCGGATCCTTGCCTGAGCTGCGGTGGTGGGGGTGGGCCGAGCCGTCTGCGCAGGACACGCTCGGGCCAGGCGCCCTCGACGGCCTCCGGGCCGAGCTGGGTCTTCCCGAGCGGCGCCTGGCCCCCGTGGCGCTCGAGGACGTCGAGCTCGAGCCGTCCCGGCTTGACCCCTCCGTTCGCGCACGCCTGAGCCAGATCGTGGGCGCAGACGGCGTGCGCGACGACCGACTGGCCCGGGTGGCCCACGCCGCCGGCCGCGGCTACCCCGACCTCGTGCGTCTGCGCGCGGGGCAGATCGCCGGCGCGCCCGATGCCGTCGTGCTGCCCGCCTCGCACGAGCAGGTGGCGGCGGTGCTGGCTGCCTGCACGGGCGACCGCGTGGCGGTGGTGCCGTTCGGCGGGGGGACGAGCGTCGTGGGAGGCGTGGCTCCCCGGCGGGGTGGGCTGGCGGCGGTGCTCGCGCTCGACCTAAGGCGGCTGGCGGGCATCGAGGCGCTCGATCACGTGTCGCTGACCGCCCGGGTGCGGGGCGGCACGCGCGTGGCTGAGCTCGAGTCGGCCCTCGCCGGGCGCGGCCTATCGCTGGGGCATTTCCCCCAGAGCTACGAGTTCGTCTCGGTGGGGGGCTGCGCCGCCACTCGCTCTGCCGGGCAGGCGTCCACGGGCTTCGGCCGCTTCGAGGAGATGGTGCTCGGGCTGCGGGGCGCCGCGCCGGCCGCCGAGTTCGCGCTGCCCGCCCGGCCGGCGAGCGCGGCGGGCCCCGACCTGCGCGAGCTGTGGATCGGCTCGGAGGGCATCCTGGGCGTGATCACCGAGCTCGACTTGCGCGTCCGGCCCGCGCCGAGCGCGGCGCGCTATGAGGGCGTGGCCTTCCACGGCTTCGCCGAGGGGATGGAGGCGTTTCGCGCCGCGCGCCAGGCGCAGGTGGCCCCCGACGTGGCCCGCCTGTCCGACGAGGAGGAGACGCGGGTCAATCTGGCGCTCGCCGGCGAGAGCCCCACCCGCCGGCTGGGCGAGGCCTACCTGCGCCTGCGGGGATACGCCGAGGGGGCGTTGGCGATCGTCGGCTGGCTGGGGGACGCCGACGACGTGGCCGCCCGGCGGGCGGCGAGCCTGGCACTTCTGCGCGAGCACGGCGGGGTCTCGCTCGGCCGCCGACCGGGGCAGGCGTGGAGCGCGACCCGCTATGCCGCCCCGTATCTGCGCGACCAGCTCCTGGACCGCGGGGTGATGGCCGAGACGCTAGAGACCGCGGCGCCCTGGTCTTCCCTGGGCGCCGTGCACGGGGCGGTGGGCGGCGCGCTGCGCAGCACCCTGAGCGCCCGGGGGACGCCGTCCCTGGTCCTGTGCCACGTCTCCCACGTCTACGAGTCGGGCGCGTCGCTGTACTTCACCTTCCTCGCCCGCCAGCAGGAGGGCGCCGAGCTCGAGCAGTGGGCCGCGGCCAAGCAGGCGGCGTCGCGGGCGATCGTGGGCGCCGGGGCGACGATCACCCATCACCACGCGGTGGGCGTCGACCACGCACCCTTCCTCGAGCCCGAGGTTGGGCGCGCCGGGCTCGCCCTGCTCGGCGCGGCCAAGCGGGAGCTGGATCCCGCCGGGATCATGAACCCCGGCAAGCTGATCGCTACTGCAGGCTGATTGGTCCGGCCAGGACGATGTGCCCGGGCTGGCTGGGCTGACGCGCGGTCTCGGCGGTGATTACCAGCTGGTGAAAGCGTGCGGCGGTGTCGGGCAGGGCCGAGACGGCCTGCAAGCGCCCGTTGCGACTCACCGGGGGGGCGAAGCCAAGGCGCTGGGCGTCGGTCTGGGAGTTGTAGAGCCAGACCGCATAGAACGAGTTGGTGCTCGAAGGGGGTAGGCCCTGGGCCTGGAGGGCCAATGCCCGCTGGCCGCCCTGGGTCAGGACGTTGGCCACCCCCAGGGCCCTGCCGCCCGAGCGCGGAGGGCTCAGGTTGATCTGGGCGACGACCTGGGGCTGGCCGGTGGCGCCGGTCGGGCCGCTCGCCTGGTCGGTGCTGGGGGCGGGACTCACCGCCGGGTTGGTGTTGCTCTTCTTGCCCCCGCCGGTGAGGACGAGGATCAGCACCACGGCGACGAGGATGCCCAGCCCGCCCAGCAGCAGGGCGCCTCCCAGCCGCGAGCTGCGCCGGTCGGCGTGCTCGCGCGCGTGCAGGGCGTCGAAGGCCTCCTCCATCTCCTCCGCTTCGGCCGGGATCTCGGGCAGGGCGCCCTCGCTGATCGGCCGCAACTCGCCGGCCACGACCCGGGCCCAGGCCCGCCCCGCCGCCGAGCGCTCGAGGAAGGACCGCGTCGCCGCCCGCCGTGAGGCGGGCTGCTGGCCCAGCAGGAAGTCGGCGATGTCCGCGCGGTGCGCGGGGTCGGGAATCTCGCCCTCGCTGGGGCCCAACGCGTCGACCGCGGCATGGGCCCGCTCGCGCACGGTTTCCTCGTCGATCCGCAGGAGCGAGGCGAGCTCCTCATAGCTTCGCCCCTGCTTGAGCACCAGGGTCAGGACGGCGCGCTGATCGGGTGGCAGGGCTTCGATCCGGGCCATCGGCGGCGTAAGGGTAGTGGAGCGCGACGTGTAAGGATGCGGCCATGGGGATCTCTCCCCGGACGTCCTCGGAAACCCCCGAGTCCCAGCCGGGGAGCGCTACGGGCCAGGTCGATAGGCCGGCCCGCAAGATGGCGGGCGAGGTGGTCATCAGCGTCCGGGGCCTGCGCATGGCCTACGGCGACTTCGAGGCGGTGCGGGGCATCGATCTCGAAATCCGCCACGGCGAGATCTTCGCCTTCCTCGGGCCCAACGGGGCGGGGAAGACGACCACCGTGGAGATCCTCGAGGGCTACCGTGCGCGTAGCGCCGGCGACGTATCGGTGCTGGGCGAAGATCCGGGGCGCGCGGACCGCGACTGGCGTGCGCGGGTCGGCGTGGTGCTGCAGGAATCCCAGGTGGAGCCCGAGTTGACCGTGCGGGAGTGCCTGCAGCTCTACGCCGGTTACTACCCGAGTCCCCGCGCGGTGGACGAGACCATTGCCCTGGTCGAGCTGGCCGAGAAGGCAGACGCCCGCTGCGGGCATCTGTCGGGCGGCCAGCAGCGCCGGGTCGACGTGGCGCTGGCGCTGATCGGCGACCCCGACCTGGTGTTCCTGGACGAGCCCACCACCGGCTTTGACCCCTCCGCTCGCCGCGCGGCCTGGGAGGTGATCGAGGGCCTGCGCCGGCTGGGCAAGACGATCTTCCTCACCACGCACTACATGGAGGAGGCCGAGTATCTGGCCGACCGCATCGCGGTGCTGGCCGTCGGGCAGATCGTCTCCGAGGGCACCCCCCAGACGCTGGGCGGACGCGACCGCGGGGGCAGCGAGATTCGGTTCGCCCTGCCCACCGGCACCGAGCGCGCCCAGCTCCCCGACGGTCTGGGCCCAAACACCGAGCACGCCGGTCGCCAGGTGCTCGTGCGGACCGCCGAGCCGGTCCGCGCCCTGCACGTACTCTCCGAATGGGCGCTGGAGCACGGATACCGATTGGACGACATCTCGGTGGGGCGGCCGACGCTCGAGGAGATCTACCTGCGGCTAACCGGGGCGCAGCAGTGAGCGCCACTGCCCACGCCGCACCGCGTCCCTTGGGCGGGCTGGTCCTGCACCAGTTCCGGTACGAGCTGCTGGCGTTCTGGCGCAACCCCCAGGCGCGTTTCTTCACCTTGGCGTTGCCGGTCATCTTCCTGGTCCTGCTCTCCTCGGTGTTCGGCAACGACACCACCCGGATCGGCGGCCACGTGGTCAAGCAATCGACCTACTACGTCGGGCACATCGTCGCCCTGGGGGTGATCTCGGCGTCGTTCGTAAATCTCATGATCGCCATCACCACCCAGCGCGAGAGCGGGATCCTCAAGCGCCGGCGCGCCGCGCCGATCTCCGCCTGGGTCCTGATCACCGGGCGGGCGCTGTCCTCGGTGGTGATCTCGGTGGCGATCGTCGTGCTGCTGATCGTGGTCGGCCGCCTGGCCTACGGGGTCAGCCTCCCCGGACACACCCTGCCCGCGCTGGCGGTGGCGGTGGTGCTCGGCTCGGCCGCGTTCTGCGCGCTGGCCTTCGGCCTGGCCAGCTTTGTCGCCTCGGCCGACGCCGCCCAGCCGGTGACCCAGGCCGTCGTCCTGCCCCTGTACTTCATCTCGGGAATCTTCATCCCCGACAAGAACATCCCCGGTTGGCTGATCGACGTCGCCGACGTGTTCCCGGTCAGGCATCTGGCCAAGGCAATGTTCACGTCGTTTGACCCGGCCACCCACGGCGTCGGGTTCTCGGGGCGGGATCTCCTCGTCGTAGCGGGCTGGGGGGTGGCCGGACTGGTGGTCGCCCTGTGGCGCTTTAGCTGGGTGCCGCGGAGCAAGTAGGGGTGGCTGCGCCGGCGTCGCCCGAGAGCGACGGACCGCCCCAGCGCGTCAAGCTCGAGCACGGCTTCGACGGGGCGATCGGGCTCGTGGTCCTGTCGCACTCCGAGGAGGAGCTATACGCCGAGGTTCCGGTGCGGGACGAGATCAAGCAGCCCATGGGTCTGGTCCACGGCGGGGTCTACGCCTCGATCGCCGAGTCGCTGGCCTCGATGGCCACCCACTTTGCCGTCGCCGCGGAGGGCAAGCTGGCCGTCGGCCTGGCCAACCAGACGAGCTTCCTGCGGCCTATCACCGAAGGCACCGTGCACGCCCACGCGCGCCGCCGGCACCGGGGGCGCACCACGTGGCTGTGGGACGTGGAGATCACCGACGACCGCGGGCGGCTGTGCGCGCTCACCCGCATGACGATCGCCGTGCGCCCCGCCGGGTCGCCGCCGCCGGCCCCGCCGGGGAAGGGCTGAGCTGGGCCGTCAGCCGCCGTAGCGGTTGGTGATCGGCACGCGTCGGTCGCGGCCGAAGGCGCGGGGGGTGATCTTGATGCCCGGCGGCGCCTGACGGCGCTTGTACTCGGCCAGATCCACCAACCGGATGGCGTGGTCGACCTCGGTTTCGGGCAGGCCCCGGGCGATGAGCTGCTCGCGCCCCTGATCGAGCTCGACGTAACCCTCCAGGATGCGATCGAGCAGGTCGTAGGGGGGCAACGAGTCCTCATCACGCTGCCCGTGGCGCAACTCGGCCGAGGGCGCGCGTTCGAGGATCGTCGGTGGGATCGGCCCGGGCTCGCCGTCGCGCGCGTTGCGCCGGTGGGCCAGCCGGTAGACCACCGTCTTGGGCACATCCTTGATCACGGCAAAGCCGCCGGCCAGGTCTCCGTACAGGGTGGAGTAACCCACCGACAGCTCGGACTTGTTTCCGGTGGTGAGGACCAGCCAGCGAAACTTGTTAGACAGCGCCATCAGCAGGTTGCCGCGGATGCGCGCCTGCAGGTTCTCCTCGGCCACGTCCTCCGGGCGACCGGCGAAGGCCTCCTGCAGCACGCCGCGGTAGGCGGCCATCGCCGAGGCGATGTCGAACTCGAGCACGTCGACTCCGAGGTTGGCCGCCAGCGTGCGGGCGTCGGCCTGGGTCGCATCCGACGAGAAGGGCGAGGGCATGATCGCAACCGTCACCGCCTCGGGGCCCAGGGCGTCCACCGCGATGCAGGCGACCAGCGCCGAGTCGATCCCTCCGGACAGCCCTAAGACCACGTGCTCGAAGCCGTTCTTGACCACATAGTCGTGCAGCCCCAGCGTCAGCGCGCGATAGATCTCATCCTCGGGCGGCTCGATCGGCGGCGTGATGCGGCCCGGCTCGCCCGAGCCGTCCGAAAGCTCGGCCGCCACAACGGCCAGCGTCTGGACGCGCGGCGGCGAGCGTCCGGCGCTCGGACGCAGGCGCGCGTCGCGCAGACGCTCCGCGCGTGCCGCGCCTACGTCGACGTCGCAGACGAGCAGGTCCTCCTTGAACTGCTCGGCGCGGCCGCGCAGCTCGCCCCGATGGTCGACCACGATGGAGTGGCCGTCGAACACGAGCTCGTCCTGGCCCCCGACCAGGTTGCAGAACGCCACCGCCATCAGGTGGTCGCGCGCCCGCTGGCTCACCATGCGCTCGCGCTCGAGGCCCTTGCCCGCGTGGTAGGGCGAGGCGGACAGGTTGATGAGCAGCGCGGCGCCCGCCGCCGCCTCGTCCGAGGCCGGCGGGCCGGACTCCCAGATGTCCTCGCAGATCGTGACGCCGACGCGCACCGGGCCCAGGTCAAAGGTGCCCGCGACCTCGCCCGACCGAAAGTAACGCTGCTCATCGAACACCCCGTAGTTGGGCAGGAACACCTTGCGGTACACGCCGGCGACCTGTCCCTCGGACAGAACGGCGGCGGCGTTAAAGACGTCGACCTCGCGCTCGGGGAACCCGACCAGTGCCACGACGTCGTGGCAGGCGCGGGCCAGGCGCTCGAGCGCCGCCCGGGCGTCGGCGAGGAAGTGTTCCTTGAGCAGCAGGTCCTCGGGCGGGTAGCCGGTGAGCGCCAGCTCCGGGGTGACCACCAGGTGAGCGCCGGCCTCGCGGGCGCGCTCGACGGCGTCCTCGATGCGGCCCGCGTTGCCGGGAATATCGCCGACGACGCAGTCGAGCTGGGCCAGCGCGACCCTCACCACCGGTCCCGGCGCCATCAGCGCGTCGCGCCCCGGCCCAGCCAGGCCTCCACGAACGCCGGCAGTCGTGTGTCCGCGGGAGAGCTCGCCCGGAGCAGGCGACGCCACGCCACGGCGGTGATCCCGGGCCAGCCCGGCCGGCGGTCGAGGATCACCGCCTGGCCCGAGGCCGAGAGGGCGCGCGAGAAGCGCCCGGCGGCCCGCTGGGCCAGCGCGACCAATGCCGCACGCGCCGTCGGATCGCCGTAGCGGATGACCACGTCGCCCAGCTCCAGCCCCTCCAGCAGCTGGTCGGTGCTCAGCTGGCCGTCCTCGGCCCTGGGCACGATCGGGACGTGGGGCCCGCTGGTGGGGGGATCGCTCGCGTAGTGAAAGCCCGCCGCGGGAGCCCGCACGTGGCGCGCGCCCTGGTCGGGCTCACGGATGCCGGGCCCCGAGGGGTGATGCACGGTGGAGGAGTCATGGGCGGCCAGGATCACTACCAGCCCCGCAATCGCGAGGATGGCGGCCAGCGCGGCGGCCACCGCGATGGCCGGGCGGCGAGCCCTCACCCGTCCGAGCCAGACCCGGCGGGCCCCCCGGAGCCGTTGCCCGCGCTCGGCGTACTCGCGGCGGGTGCCGGGGCGCGCGGCGGGCCATCGGCGCGCCGACGCGCGCTCGCGCGCGCGCGGGTCCCGCCTGAGGGGCCGGTCCGCGCCCGGCGGCGTCGGGGCGCCGCCGCGCCCAGGGCCACCGCCGAGAGGTCGTCGAGGGCGCGCTCGAGCCCATCGGCCAGCGTGTCGAGCGCGGGCAGCGCGTCGTAGTCGGCCAACAGCCCGAACCCCATGCGTCCGCAGTAGCTCATCACTGCGATGCACAGAGCCTGGTTCTCGGCCAGCGGCGCCACGGGGTAGATCGCCTCCAGCGGACGGCCGAGGAGATAGAGGGGGATCTGGGGACCAGGGACGTTGGTCACCACCAGGTTGAAGAAGCGCTGACGCGCCTGCAGCCGAGCGGCCTGGCTGAGAATCGTGGTCGGCGCCAAGCCGGTCAGCCCGGTGAGCACCTGGGCTCCGACCGCCTGGCCGGACTCCTTTAGATCGGCCATGGCCGCGTGGACCTGGTCAAAGCAGGCTCGGGCGTCGCGCTCACCGACGGGCAGCGGCGCCCACATCGCCGCCACCCGGTTGCCCAGGGCACCGCGCTCGACCTCCGTCCGGACCGACACGGGCACCATCGCCTTGAGGACCACCCCGTCGGTGTCGTGGCCCTGGCCGCGCAGGTACTCGCCCAGGGCCATGGCCACGGAGGTGAGCACGACGTCGTTGACCTTGCCGCCCAGCGCATCCTTGATCGCCTTCAGGCGGGTCAGGTCGGCGTCTACCCACGCGTAACGGCGGTGGGGACCGATCGGCACGTTGAGCGGCGAGGGGGGCGCTGGGTTCACGCCCGCCCAGGCCATCGCCCCGATCCCCACCAGGCGGTCGCGCACGCCGGTGGCTACCTGGCGTGGCGCCCGCAGGGCCGCCCGCGCCCCGCGAACCATCTCCCCGGGCACGGTGGCTCGCTCCACCAGCGCCCGGGCCAGCAGCTCGGGAGGGGAGGGCACCGGACGGGGTGCCCAGGGCTCGTGCTCGGGTGCCACCGGGGCGGGCGAGTCGGTGGCATCGAACAGGATCGTGGTGATGTCGACGCCCGAGACACCGTCCACCAGCGCGTGGTGGGTCTTGCCGATCAGGGCAAAGCGGTCTCCGGCCAGGCCCTCGACCATCCACACCTCCCACAGCGGCTTGCCGCGGTCCAGCGGCTGGGAGAACAGCCGCCCGGCGAGGCGCTTGAGCTCCTCTGGGCCGCCGGGGGGCGGCAGCGCGGTGTGCCGCAGGTGGTAGTGGGCCTTGAAGTGCGGATCGTCGACCCATACCGGGCGACCCTGCCCGAAGGGCACGTCGGCCAGGCGCTGGCGGTAGCGCGGGACCAGGTGCAAGCGGCCGACCACGTGCTCGATCAGCTCCGGATAGGTGGGCGGCTGTCCTTGAAAGACGAGGATCGACGCCACGTGCATGTGGGCGCGACCCGACTGCTCGAGATGCAGGAAGGTGGCGTCGAGACCGGTCAGGCGATCGAGGTTGGACACGCGGCGATTCTCGCCGTTGCGCCGGGCTCCGTCAAACCCCGCCCGACCGGGCTGGGCGCTCGCCTGCCGTGTGATGCCCGTCACAGATGCCGGCGGACGGAGCACTAGCCTCCCGAACCGTTGTTCTGTCTGCCGAGTCGCCTCCTGCCGTCAGGGGGCGAGCGGGGAGCCCAACCGCCGGGCCGTCGGCTGGCCCGGCCCGGGCGAATCGGCCGCTGCTGCGGCCGTAGCGCCAGCCGATGACGCCAGCGGCGTTCGCGGCGCGAGCCCGACAGCTAACCCCGTAGGCGCGCACACGAGGAGGTCTTTGTATGAGGCCGCACCTGGATGCGCGTGCCCGCCGCGCCGCGGTAACGCTAGGCGCGCTGGGCACCGCCTGTATCGCCACCGCCACACCCCCGCTGCTTGCCCACGCGATCGCCGGCGCCAGCCCCCGGCGCCCGGCGCCCGGCTCCCCGGGTCCCGCTCGCCATCTGCTCGACGGGCAGCGTCTGCTGCTGGCGGGACGCCTTCTCGGTGCCACTCCGGGCCAGCCGGTGATCGTCGAGTTTCGCCCCCGTCACGGCGCCTGGCGCCCGCTCACCGGGGCCACCGCCGGAGCAGCGGGCGGCTATCGGGTGTGGGTCGCTCCGCCGGCCAACGGATCCCTGCGGGTCGTGGCCGGGGGCGAGAGGGCGCGTCCTGCGGCGGTGCCTCCGGGCGTCGTGGTCGATCCTCGCTCCGCCGCGAGCGCCACCAGCGGCCCGGAGCAGTCGGTGGCGGTGTCTGCCCGGCTCACGCCGAACGTCCCCCACCCGGAGCTGCTGGCTGGCCGTCCCGTCCAGTTGAGCGGAGCGCTACGCCCGGCTCGGGCTGGGCGAACGGTGGTCCTGCAGGCGCGGCGCGGGCGCCGCTGGTACCCGCTGGCCCGAGCCCGCACCGGCGCGGGCGGGGGTTTTCGTCTGCGCTGGGCTCCCCGCCAGACGACGCCCGCCCCGGTGCGCCTGCGTTTCGACGGCGACTCGGTCAACGCCCCCAGCTCCAGCGAGGTGGGGCGCATCGACGTCTATCGCCCGGCGCTGGCGTCCTGGTTCGGGTCTGAGCTCTACGGCTCGGCGTTGGCCTGCGGGGGGAGGTTGGGACCCAAGACCCTCGGGGTCGCCCACCGCACGCTCCCGTGCGGCACGTGGCTGACCATCCGCTACGGCCGCCGACGGGTGCGCCTGCGGGTGGTCGACCGCGGCCCCTACTCGGGCGACCGCGAGTTCGACCTGACCGCCGCCGCCAAGCAGCGGCTGGGCTTCGGCGACATCGGCCGGGTCTGGGTCAGCCGCTGACCTGCTTCGCCACGGCGGGCGCGTACGATGCCCGCCGTGGCGATCGCCGTCATCACGGGATCGGGCACCTATGCCCTGCCCGGGTTTCGAGCCGAGCCGGTGGCGGTGGACACGGCGTTCGGCGAGGTCGCCGTACACCGCGGCGACCTGGGCGGGGTCGAGGTCATGCACATCTCTCGCCATGGCGAGGGACACGCCCGCCTCTCGAGCCATGTCACCCACCAGGCCAACGTCTGGGCGCTGCGCCAACTCGGCGCCGAGGCGGTGCTGGGGGTGACCGTGTGCGGCGCCGTGGACCCGGATCTGGGGCTGGGCTCGCTGGTGGTCTTCGACGACCTGTACTTCCTCTCCAATCGCCTGTCGGACGGCTCGCTGTGCACGCTTCACACCGAGCCCGGCGGCCCGGGTCGGGGCCATTGGATCTGCGACCGCCCCTTCTCTGAGCCGCTGCGGGCGGCGCTCCTGGACGGCGCCGCCGCCGCCGGGCATCGCGTTCGCGATGGCGGCTGCTACGGGCACGTCGACGGCCCCCGCTTCAACACCCGGGCCGAGATTCGCATGCTGGCGGCGTGCGGAGTCACCGCGGTCAGCCAGACGGCGGGCCCGGAGACGGTGCTCGCCGGCGAAGCCGAGATCCCGTACGCCCTGGTCGGCTATGTCACCGACTACGCCAACGGGGTCCGGCCCGAGCCCACCCCGATGTCCGAGCTCGAGCGCCTGATCGGCGCGAGCTCCGCCGTGTTCGCCTCCACCCTGGCGGCCGCGCTTCCCGCGGCGCAGCGGGCCGACGCCCCGTCGGTCGGCACCCATTTCCGCTTCGACTGAAGCCCCCGCCGCGACGATGGCGCACCAGCGCGTGAACGCGCGAGCGCCGCGCCCACGCCTGGACGCGACCGGGACCGCCGCCCTGGCCGCGATCGTGCTGGCCGGGATATGGCTGGCGGTCGGCTCGGCCAGCGGATCGACGATCGTCGACACCGGCGTCAGTCCCGAGCCGCGCTGGGTGGCCGGGCCGCTGCACGGTCTCGGCCCCGAGCTCAGCGGCGACGGTTTCAGCGTCTGCTTGCTGATCATGCTCGCCGGCTATCTGCTCGCCCTGTGGCGGGCTGCCCGTCTGGACCTCCGCTTGGTAGCCGCGGCGATCGTGCTCGTCCACGTGGCGATGGCGCTCGCCCCTCCGCTGCTCTCGTCGGACTTGTTCCACTACCTGGCCTACCCGCGGCTGTACCTGCTGCACGGGCTCAACCCGTACACCCACGTGCCGGCCAGTGTCCCTCGAGACCCCCTGCTGCCGCTGATCTACTGGCGGCACATCACCAGCCCGTACGGCCCGCTTTTCACGATCCTCACGTTCCCCCTGGCCGCACTGAGCCCCACCGGCGCGGTGTGGGTGCTCAAGGGGGCGATGGCGACGATCAGCCTGGCCATGGTGTGGGCGGTGAGCACCGCCGCGCGGCGCCGAGGCCTGTCCGGGCGCGCGGCCGCCGTGCTGGTGGGGCTCAATCCCGTCGTCGTGGTTTGGGCGGTGGGCGGAGCGCACACCGACCTGCTGGTGGCGCTGGCGCTGGCCGGGGTGCTGGCGGCCGACGCGGCCGGAGCCCGCGCCTCGGCCGGCGCGCTCGGGGTGGTCGGTGCCGCGGTCAAGATCTCGGGCGCCGTCGCCCTGCCTTACCTGGTCGCTGCCCGGCGGCGCCCCGGCTGGGCGCTCGCAGGGGTGGCGGCGGCCCTGGCGCTGATCGCCGCGGTGACCGTGCCCCTGTTCGGCTTCCACGTACTCGATGTGCCGGCCATGCTCGCCACCGGCCGGCGCTACGTGATCGACTACAGCGGACCCGACGTGGTCGGCCGGGTGCTGGGCACCGGCCCCGGCGCCGGCGTGCGAGCGGCGTGCTCGGGGGTGGCGCTGATCGCCATGCTCGCGCTGCTGGTCGCCCTGGTGCGGCGGCGGGGGGAGGGCTGGGTACAGGCGGCCGGGTGGGCCACGCTGGCCGGGCTGCTGGCGATCAACTCGCTGGAGCCCTGGTATCTCACCACGCTGCTGCCGCTGGCGGGCGCCTCGCCGAGCGGGCGCCTGCGGACCGCGACGCTCGCTCTCATGCTGTGGATGCTGGTGGTGCGCCTGCCGCTGCTCGGATTTGACCCCCTGCTGTGACTCAGCTCGACCGTGCCTCGCGCAGCGGCGCGCGGGCGAACTCGGCGATCCCGGCCTCGAAGGACACCCGGGCGGCGAACCCCAGCCGCCGACGACCTCGGTCGGCGTTGGCAAAGACGTGGCGAACGTCGCCGAGGCGAAACCGGCCGGTGATCTCCGGCGCCCGAGCCGCCGTCCCAAAGGCCCGGGCCAGCGTTTGCGCCATATCGCCCACCGTCCGCGGGCGGCCGCTGGCCACGTTGAACACGCCGGGTGCGGGCTCGGGTCGCGCCAGGGCGATCAGGTTGGCGCGGGCGACATCGGCGACGTGCACGAAGTCGCGCAGCTGGGCCCCGTCCTCGAACACCTGCGGCGGGTGGCCCGCCTCCAGGTCGCTGCGAAAGATGCTGGCCACGCCGGCATAGGGGGTGTCACGGGGCATCCGGGGGCCGTAGACGTTGTGGTAGCGCAGCGCGGTCAGGGCCACGTCTTCGCGCTCGCGCGCGAAGGCGGCGCACAGGTGCTCCTGGGCCAGCTTGGTGGCGGCGTAGACGTTGCGGGGGTCGGTGGCGGCGTCCTCGGTGACCGCCACCGGTTCCAGCCCGCGCCCACAGCGCGGGCATGGGGGATCGAATCGCCCGGCCTCCAGGTCGACGCGCCGCCGGGGGCCGGGGGTCAACTCCCCGTGCGCGGGGCAGCGGTAGCGTCCCTCGCCATAGACCACCATGCTCGAGGCGAGGACCAGCCGGCCGGCAAACGAGCGCTCGGCCAGCGCGCGCAGGAGGTTGGCTGTGCCCATCAGGTTGTGGTCGACGTAGTCGGAGACGTCGGTGATATCGCTGCCCAGCCCGACCATCGCCGCCTGGTGGCACACGGCGTCCACGCCGATCACCGCCCGGGTCGCGCGCTGGGGATCGCGCAGATCGGCGGCCATCCATTCGGCCTCGGACCGCAGGTAGGGCGGGGCACCGGCGTGCGCCGCCGGGTGCAGCACATCGAGGCAGCGCACCGCGTGCCCGGCGTCGAGCAGTGCGTCCACCACGTGCGAGCCGACGAATCCGGCGCCGCCGGTCACCAGGACGAGCATGCCCGCACACGCTAGAGCGGGCGCGGCCGTCGAGGTCATCCTGCCCGTGCTCGACGAGGCCGAGGCGCTGCCGTGGGTCCTCGCGCGGATGCCGGCGGATTTCGTCCCCCTGGTGGTCGACAACGGCTCCCGCGACGCGTCGGCGCAGGTTGCCGCCCGCCTGGGCGCCCGGGTGGTGTACGAACCGCGTCGGGGCTTCGGGGCGGCGTGCTGGGCAGGCCTGTGCGCCGCCGAGAGCGACACGGTGGCGTTCATGGACTGCGACGGCTCTCTGGACCCCACCCATCTGCCCCTGGTCGCCGAGCCCGTGCTCGGCGGCGGCGCCGATCTCGTCCTCGGCCGCCGCGACGCCAGGCGTGGGACGTGGCCGGCCCATGCCCGTGCCGCCAATCGCTTTCTCGCCTGGCGGGTGCGGCGCCGCACCGGCGCGCCGCTGTCGGATCTCGGCCCAATGCGGGCCGCCCGGCGGGTGCGGATGCTCGAGCTGGGCATGACCGACCGGGCCTTTGGCTGGCCGCTGGAGATGGTCTTGCGCGCCGCGGCCGCGGGGTGGCGCGTCGCCGAGGTCCCGGTCCCTTACCTGCCGCGCACCGGGCGCTCCAAGGTCACCGGTACGCTCGGCGGGACCTGGCGCGCGGCGCGTGACATGACGCGCGTCCTAGGCGCCGGGGGCTGACCGGCTCGAGCGCGAGAATCCGGGCATGCCGCGCATCGCCCACCTCGACATGGACGCGTTCTACGTCTCCGTCGAGCTGCTGCGCCGCCCCGAGCTGCGGGGCAAGCCGGTGATCGTGTCCGGGTCGAGTCCCCGGGCGGTGGTGACCACGGCCACCTACGAAGCGCGCGCCTTCGGCGTGCACTCGGCGATGCCGGTGTCCCAAGCCCGGCGGCTCTGCCCCGCGGCGATCACCGTGCCCCCCGACTTCGGCGCCTACCGGGCCGCCTCTCAGCGAGTGTGGGCGCTGGTCCACGAGCAGATCGAGCGGGTAGAGCAGGTGGGCCTGGACGAGGGCTACCTCGACCTCGGCGACCTGGTCGCGCCCAAGGCCGCGATGCGGCGCCTGGTGGCCGAGATCCGGGCGCGGACCGGGCTCGGGGCCTCGGTGGGGATCGGGCCGAACAAGCTGGTGGCCAAGATCGCCTCGGACTGCGAGAAGCCGGGCGGCATGGTGGCCCTCACGCGGGAACAGGCGTGCGAGCGCTTCGCCTCTGCCTCCCCGAGCCTGCTCCCGGGCATCGGCCCCAAGACCGCCGAGCGGCTGGCGTCGCTGGGGATCGCCACCATCGCCCAGCTGCGCGAGTACGCCGCCGAGGGCCTGGCCGCCGTCTTCGGCGAGCGCCAGGGCCGCTACCTGCACCACCGGGGCCACTTCGAGGACACCGGCGGGGTGCAGACGGTGCGCGCGACCAAGTCCCAGTCGAGCGAAACCACCTTCGACGTCGACGTCGGCGACCGGTCTGAGCTGGAGCGAACGCTCGAGCGCCTCAGCGCCGGCCTGTGCGCCCGCCTGGGGGCGCGCGGCCTCCGCGGCCGCACCATCGGGATCAAGGTCCGGCTCGACGACTGGACCACGGTGACGCGCGCACGGACGCTGGATGATGCGACCTGCGCAGAAGAGACCGTCTCGGCCGTGGCCCGAGAGCTCCTGCGCGCTTACGCGCCGCCCCGCCCGGTGCGCCTGCTCGGGGTAAGGGTCGCGGGGTTCGTCGACCCAAGCCCCTCCGGCGAAGCCCGCGCCGACGGATCCGGCGGCACGGCCCACGCCGGGGACGACATGCAGCCCCAGCTGCGGCTGGCCGTCTAGGGTGCACGCCTAATCCCATGCCGATCGCCCGCACCCCGAACGTCGAGCTCAGCTATGAGCGCCGTGGGAACGGCGCCCCGCTGCTGCTGATCATGGGCATGAGCGGCACGCACCTACATTGGGGCGAGCCGTTCTTGTCCGAGCTGGAGCCTTCGTTTGACGTCGTGGCTTACGACCACCGCGGCGTGGGGAAGTCCAGCCGGGTGGAGGCGCCCTTCACGATCGCCCAACTGGCCGACGACGCCGCCGCGCTGATGGCACAGCTCGGATGGGACTCGGCCCACGTGGTGGGCATCTCGATGGGAGGCATGGTCGCCCAGGAGCTCGCGGTCAGGCACCCCGAGCGTCTGCGCAGCCTGACCCTGGGCTGCACCTACGCGGGAGGCGCCGAACAACGTCTCACCGAGCCTGCGGTGATCACCGAGCTCATGCAAAGCTGGAGCTCAGGCGACCGCGAGCAGGCCATCCGCGCCGGGTTCGCGGTCAACGTCTCGGCGCGCTATGCCGCCGAGCCCGAGCACTACGCCGGCTTTCGCCGCATCGCCCTGGCCCTTCCGGTGGCCATCCCGGTGATCATGGAGCAGATGCGCGCGATCTCCGGCCACGACACAAGCCAGCGGCTCGGCGAGGTGCGCGTCCCCACGCTGGTGATTCACGGAACCGAGGATCGCATGCTTCCGGCGGAGAACGCACGCTGGATAGCCAGTGCGATCCCGGGGGCCCGCCTGGAGCTCATGGATGGCGTCGGGCACCTGTTCTTCTGGGAGCGCCCGGCGCAATCGGCGGCGCTGATCGGCGAGATCGCGGCCGCCGCCCAGCCGGCGTAGGTCGCCGCCGCGCCAGGTCGGTATTGACGCTGGGGCCCCGGTCAGCGGCGAGACACGGGCCGGGTCAGCGGCGCGAGCCCGGGTAGGCCAAAAGGTAGAAACCAACAGCTGAAGCAGCCGAGTCGCGTCCGCTCCGGCGGATGGCGAGCGGGGATCAAGGCCGGTTCTCCCGGCCGGGCAAATGGCCCGTTTTTCGGCGTAGCGCGGGCTTTCCGGCGCGAGTCCCGGCGACTAACCCCGTAGGCCAGAAAGACGAGGAGTGATTGACGTGAGAGGTCCTCGGAACGTCAGCGAGTCCGCGCGTGCACACCCCGGCATCCCGCCCCGCCCCGGCGGACGTAGACGGTGTGGCGGGCCGCGCGCGCTGGTGAGCTGTCTGTCGGCGAGCGCGATCGCCGGCTTGACATCTTCCATAGGGGCCAGCGCAATGGGCGCTGGGCGTGATGATTGTCCGGGCGCCGGTGCCGAGCCGGGCAGTGCCTCGTATCGGACGCTGAGCTCGGCGACCGTGTGCCTGCTTAATCGCGAGCGGCGCCAACGCGGCGAGCATCCGCTTGGCGTCGACCGCCGTTTGGGGCGCGCGGCGACCGCGTACGCCCGCGACATGTCGGCCCACGGTTACTTTTCGCACACCTCGCCTACCGGGCAAGACCCTGGGCAGCGCATCGCCCACCAGCGCTATCGCTGCCGCACCAGCCGCTGCCCGCTGGGCGAGAACCTCGCCATGTCGACCAAGCCCGCCTCTCCGCAGGTGGTAGTGGGCATGTGGATGCACAGCCCCGACCACCGCAGCAACATCCTCTACGGCGGCTTTCGCACCATCGGTCTCGGCGTAACACCAGAGCGCGGCAACGAAGAGCCCGCGATCTACGTGACCGAGTTCGGCGGGTGAGCAGCCAGCGCGGCGGCGGACCACAGGCGCGTCAGCGGCGGCTTCGTCCCCGCCTGGCTATCGGGCGTCAGTAGAGCGCCGCCGCCAGCCGACGCCGCGCGTCGCGGGCGGCCGGGTGCTCGACGCCGAGCTCCTCCAGGGCCCCGACGATCACTTGGCGAAGCTCCTCGCGTGGCGCCCCGGGCTGGGCGAGAGCCTCGAGCAGGAGCTCGACGCCACGCTCGGTCTCGCCCCGGTCTAGGGCGCTAAGCCCGGCGGCGAGCTGCCCGGCGAGGCCGCTCTCGGCCGCGGCGCCGTCCCCAGCGGTCGCCGAGCTGGCCTCCTCGGCGTGGGCGGCCTGCTCCAGGCGAAGGCGGGCGGCCAGCCCGTCGGCCTGGAAGCTGCCGGTGACCGGCTCGAGCACGGCGAGCGCCTCTTCGCGCTCGTCGCGGTCGCGCAGCAGGCGTGCCAGCGCCACCGCGGCGTCGGCGCGCCCCGGTTCCAGCGAGAGTGCCTCGCGTAGCGAGGCCTCATCGCCGGCGGCGGCCAGCTCGTCGGCGCGGGAGGGGACCAGCCGATCAAAGAAGCGCTGGACCGCCGGAGGGGGCTGGGCGCCGACGAACTCGTCCACCACCTTGCCGCCGGAGAAGGCCTTGACCGCCGGGATGCCCTGGATGCCGAAGCTCTGCGACAGGCCGGGGTTGGCGTCGGTGTCTACCTTGGCCAGAACTACCTTGCCCTCCCGGCGCTCGGCTTCGGCCTCGAGCAGCGGGCCGAGCGCCTTGCATGGCCCACACCAAGCGGCCCAGAAGTCCACCACGACCGGCAGCGCCGTCGAGCGCTCGATGACCTCTCGCTGAAAGTCCTGCTCGGAGACGTCGACCACGGTCATGGCCACAGGTTGGCAGATGCCGTGCTAGTGCTCCCGGGATGCAGGACCACATAGTCAAGTCCGAGGGTGCCCGACTGTCTGCCCATGAGGACGGCCAGGGGCCGACGGTCCTGCTCTTGCACGGGCTCACCGCCACCCGCCGCTACGTGGTCATGGGCTCGAACGTGCTGCGCCGGGCGGGGCGACGTGTCGTTGCCTACGACGCCCGAGGACACGGGCAGTCCTCGCCCGCCGATTGCCCGGGTGCCTATACGTACGCCGACCTGCGCGGCGACTTGCGCGCGGTGCTCGATGGTCTCGGCGTCTCACGGGCGCTCCTCGTCGGCGCGTCGATGGGAGCACACACGGCGCTCGCACTCGCGCTGACCGACCCCGGACGGGTGCAGGGACTGGCTCTGGTCACCCCCGCCTATGACCCTGAGCGACACGGACGGCCCGCGGATCTGGCGCGCTGGGATCGTCTCGCCGCCGGGCTTCGTCAGGGCGGAGTCGAGGGCTTGATCGCCGCCTACGGCGATCCGGGGGTGGCACCCGCCTGGCGGGAGACGGTGCTCACCGCGATCCGTAAGCGCCTGGCCGCGCACGAGCATCCCGACGCCGTGGCCGATGCGCTGTCCGTCGTGCCTCGCTCACGCCGGTTCGCCGCTTGGGCGGACCTAGCCGCGCTCGCTCTGCCGACGCTGGTGGTCGGCAGCCGCGACGAGGCCGATCCCGGCCACCCGCTGGGCACCGCCGAGCGCTACGCCGCCGAGCTGGGTGCGCCGCTTCATGTCGAGCCCGAGGGCGACTCCCCGCTGGCCTGGCAGGGCGCTCGGCTGTCACGGCTGGTTCTGGAGCTGACCTCGGCGCTACCCTAGTCCTTTGCAGCGGTGAAACGCACTGCTCCGTGGGTAGATCAAGGAGGGTCTGATGGTGAGATCGGCGGCAGCAGCTATCGCCACGCTGACCCTGGCCGTCCTCGGCTGGGGGGCGGCCTCTGCCCAGGCGACGACGGTCTTCTCGCAGGCCAAGACCCACGGCATCCCGTGCGGCCAGCCGCTGAGCGACGGCGTGCGCTTTTGCCAGGGCTCCTCGACAACCCCCAACGACAACCGCGTCCCGAGCTTCGACGGCACCCCGCTCGACGTCAACGTCACGCTTCCGCCCGCATCGGGCGGCAGCGACGGCCCGTATCCGCTCGTCCTGATCCCCCACGGCTACGGCGGACACAAGAGCGGCCTCGAGGACCACGAGGCCTCCTGGATCCCCACCTCGCACCAGTGGGCCCAGCGCGGCTACGCCGTGATCAGCTACAGCGACCGCGGCTTCGGCGACTCCTGCGGCTCGGCCAGCTCCCGCGCGGCGGCGGTGATCACCGCCGCGCAGATCGCGGACCCCGGATATGCCCAGGCCTGCCAGCAGGGGTGGATCAAGCTGCTCGACACCCGCTTCGAGGTGCGCGACACCCAGTACCTGGCCGGGCTGCTGGTCGACCAGGGCCTGGTCGATCCGGTGCGCATCGGCTCGGTCGGCCCCTCCTACGGCGGCGGCATGTCGCTGATGCTGGCCACGCTGCACGATCGGATGATGAACCCCGACGGGTCGCTTACCGCGTGGAGGAGTCCCAACGGCACCCCCATGCGGCTGGCCGGCGGGGCGCCCACGATCCCGTGGAGTGATCTGACCTACTCGCTGGTTCCCAACGGGCGCACCCTGGATTACGCCTACGCCCAGCCCAACGACGATCGCACGCCGATCGGCATCGTAAAGCAGTCCTTCGTCGCCGGCCTCTATGCGCAGGGGCAAGCCACGGGCTACTACGCGCCGCCCGGCGCCGACCAAGAGCACGACCTGACCCGATGGTTCGCCGACACCAACGCCGGCGAACCCTATGAGTCCAACCCCGACCTCCCGTTCATCTTCGACCAGTTCGCCCGATACCGCAGCCCGTTTCACATGCTGGTTGGCGCCGCCGGGTCGCCGAGCGAGCCCCCCGCGCCGCTGCTGCTCTCCAACGGCTTCACCGACGACCTCTTCCCGGTCGACGAGACGGTGCGCTACTACAACTCGATGCGCGCCCTGTACCCGGGCGTGCCGGTGTCGCTGATGTACCTCGACTACGGGCACATGCGCGGCGCCAAAAAGGCGGCCGACGCGGCACGGCTGTCGGCCAACATCGTCGCCTGGTTTGACCACTACGTGCGCGGCGACGGTCCCGATCCGGGCCAGTACGTCCAGACCCTGACCCAGACCTGCCCCAAGTCGGCGCCCTCGGACGGACCGTTCACCACCGGCGACTGGCTGAGCCAGCACCCCGGGGCCCTGGTCCGCAACTTCCCCGACGCCCAGACCGTGCAGTCCGCCGGTGGCGACCCCAGCGTGGCCAAGGCGATCGACCCGGTGGCCAGCGGAGACGCGTGCGCCACGACCTCGGCCTCGGATGAGGCCGGCACGGCCAACTACCGGCTGCCCGGCGTTGTCGGGGGTGGATACACGATCGACGGAGCGCCGGTGGTCGCCGCCCAGATGGACATCACCGCCGACAACGCGGTCCACAGCGAAGTGGCCGCTCGCCTGTGGGACGTCGATCCGTCGGGCAACCAGACGCTCGTCGCGCGAGCCCTGTATCGCCCGGCCGCCAGCGGCCCGCAGGTCTTCCAGCTTCACCCCGGGGCCTGGCACTTCGCCGCCGGACACGTCCCCAAGCTTCAATTGCTGGGACGCGACGCCCCCTACGGGCGCGCCTCCAACGCGCCGTTTTCGCTCACGGTGAGCAACCTGACGGTGTTCCTGCTCACGCGCGAAACCAGCGGCAACGGCATCCAGTCGAACGTGCCGCTGCCGCTACCACCGGGCGCCACGGCGGTAGCCGGAGTAAAGACCGTCCCCCTGAGCACGGTGATCGCGCGGGCGAAGCCCAAGTGCAAGGCGGCCAAGCCGAAGAAGAAGCCCAAGAAGAAGAAGGCGCGTCGTCGCCGCAAGCACAAGCCATCTGCCAAGGCGCGCAGCAGCGCTCGCCGCCACGCCAAGCGCAAGCCGGCGCGCCACAAGCCGGCCGCCTGTACCCGGCGTCCCGCTCGGGCAAAGCCGCGGCCCCACCGACGCCGCAAGCACCCCAAGCGCCGCACGCACCGCTCGAGCGGCCGAAGCGCCCGATAGTCTGAGCCCGTGCGGATCGGACTCGTTCTCGGGGCCGGTGGCGTCCAGGGCGGGGCCTGGCTGACCGGCGGTCTGTACGCGCTGGCGACCGAAACGGGCTGGGACCCCGCCAGCGCGGACTACATCGTCGGGACCTCGGCCGGCTCGATGCTGGGGGCGCTCATAGCCAACGGCGTGCCGCCGTGGTTCATGGTCGCCCACTCGGCGGGGGAGCGCTTTGACGGGCTGCGCGACGCGCGCGGACGGCCCGCGGCCGAGGCCGACCGCTCCGGTGGAGCCGGCTACCGACTCGATGGCCTGCCCCGGCCCTGGCCCGGATCCTGGCGGCTGATGCTGTCGGCGGTCGTGCGCCCCAGTCCGCGCTCGCTGTCCGCTCTGATCGGCGGAAGCATGCCCCAGGGCTTGCTCTCGACCGCGCCGCTGAAGGACATCGTCCGCCGAGCCGTGCCCTCCGGATGGGCCAGGCACCCCAATCTGTGGATCGTCGCCTGCGACTACGCCACCGGACGGCGCACGGTGCTCGGTCGTCCCGACAGCCCCGAGGCCCACCTGTACGACGCCGTCGCCGCCTCGTGCGCGATCCCCGGGTTTTACCGACCGGTAACCATCGACGGCCGGCGCTACGTCGACGGAGGTCTGTGGTCGACGTCGAACCTGGACCTGCTCGCCAGAGAGCCCCTCGACGCCGTGATCTGCCTGAACCCCACGTCTTCGCTGCATCCTCCGCACGCTTGGAACCCGGTGGACCGCGTGGCCGGCGTCTTTCGCGACACTTCGGGTCGCACACTGGGGCGCGAGGCGCGGCTGCTGCGCGAGCAAGGCGTCCGCGTGGTCCTCGTCCAACCAACGCGCGAGGACCTCGACGCCATGGGGCCCAATCTCATGAGCCGTCGCAACCGGCACCAGGTGATCGAGGCGGCGACCCGCACCGTCGCCGAGCAGCTGCGGGCCGACGAGCACCGTGATGTGCTGGAGCGCCTGCCGCCGGGGCGACCGGAGCGGATTCGGCGGCCGTCCGGACCGGCATCGCGGTGGCCGTTGCGCGGCACGCCGGCGGAGCGCCGGGCGGCGAGCGGCTGAGAGCAGATCAGCCGAGCGCGATCAGCGCGCAACCTGGTTCTGGATCTCGAGCGCCTGCTGGTAAGTCGGGCGGTTGATCCACGGAGTCAGCGGCTGGGTGATCGCGCCGATGGCGCGAAAGCCGAGGTCGTCAAAGCACTTCTGGTCTCCGCCCATGCCGGCCGAGGCGCACTGCTGGTCGGCGTATAGCTTGGCCCGATCGACATCTAGCGCATGGGCCAGCGTGCTCAGGAGCATCGCCCGGCAGGCCGCGACCTTCCCGCCGCCGCAGTAGACCCGGTGGTAGGGCTGGAGCACCGCCGGGCGAGCGGCAGGTCGCCGGGCGGGGCGCTTGGGCTTGCGCCGCTTGCGCTTGGCGCGGGGGTGGCGCTTGGCGTCCTGCGCCGCGCTGCTCCGGTGCTTTGACCTACCCCGCGGGCGGGGGCGCCTGGCCGTCTTCTTCTTCCTCTTCTTCTTCGGGCACACGCGCACGGTCCTGCGCACCACGCGGCCGTGGCGTCGGAGCGCCCTGCCGTGACGGCGCACCGCCCGGCGCACGCGACGGCACCGAGGCTTGGCCTTGCCTTTGGCGGCGCCCGCCGGCGCGAGCAGATCGCGCAGGTCCTTTTGCACATAGCTGTACCAGCCGTTGTCGTAGGCCGACCCCAGATGGGCGCCGCCGTTGTTGGGAGGGTTGTCGATGTCGAACTGGTCGCGGAGCTGCTTGTAGAGCGATTCGCCCAGCGCGGGCTGGAACTCGCCCTGGACCATCAGCGGCCACCAGGCGTCGAGGATCGTGATCGCGTCGGAGTGGTCGTAGGGCGCGCTCGGGGTGGGAGCGCGGCGATGGGAGCCGTCCGCCACCCACGCCTTGAGCTTGCCCACCGCGTCGGCGAGCCTCGGGTCGGTCACCGGCGCTGTATCGATGACCTTGAGAACCCATGGCAGGTCCTTGTCGGCCCGCAGGTCGACCGTGCCGGCGTCCTCCATGTCGTTGACCAGGTCGGCGAGGGACATCCGGCGCCCGCCAGCGATGCTCGCGCGGATCCGGTCGTCGAGCGGCTGTGAGCGGTAGACCGGACCGTAGAAACCGTCGGCCGCGCCGAAGTCGAGGGCCTGCTTGTTGTTCCAGGAGGTGATGAACGACTGGTCGAGCACCTGGGGATGCTGGTCGATCGGGGTGTAGTCGGTGGTGTTGCGGGAGGGGTCAAACCCCCGCCACTCGTACTGGGCCCAGGCCGGCAGCAGCGGGTCCACCCGCGCGTCGCGCACCGGGTTGGCCCCCGAGTTCAGGTAGGCCACGTGGCGGCTGTCCACGTAGAACCAGTTGAACGTGTAGCCGATCTTGTAGGCCGCGCGCTGGAAGTCCTCTGGGGCGCGGATGCGGCCGGGATCGTTGAGCTCGAGAAAGCCCAGAGCCGAGTCGACCTCATGGTTGTAGGTCGTGCGCAGGCGGGTGTAGGCGACCGGCTTGCCGCCTGCCGTCGCGCGACCGATCACCGATCCGTAGCGCGTGCGCTGCACGGTGATCGTCTCGCTGCCCGGCGCGGTCATGTCGCCGGGGTTGGGCACCCAGGAGTTGGTGCGCGATACCGAGTCCATGGGCACGCACTGGCCGCGGAACAGGTAGCCGCTCGAGTCCTTGGTAGGGGGCGATCCGTCGAGGTTGCACAGCGGCACGGCGAAGTTGTCGGTGATCGCCTGGCCCGCCGAGGTGGCACTCCAGGCGTAGTCGCGCCCCCGCCCCAGCTCGACGTAGAAGTTGACCCCCGGGAAGGCGGCCCCGCGGGCGTCGATGCCCGGTCCGTGGAGGTCCTCCTCCATGAGGATCTCGGGCGACCAGTAGCCCACCTGCGGTCCCATCACGGCCACCGGATGGCCGGAGGTGGTGTGGGCTCCGGACACCAGCAGCGCGTTGGACATGTCGCCCGGGAACGCCAGCAAGCCGCCTAGGGTTCCGCCGCGACGGCGCGCCGCGGCCGGACCGACCGGGCCGCCCGAGCCGCTGGCCGCGGTGACCTCCGAGGGCCGGGTCAACGAGTTGGCGTCGGGCAGGGCCAGGCTGTTGGGATCGGGGTGCTTGGGGGTGAGCCCGAACGGGAACGACCCGCGCTGGACGGTCGTCGGCGCCTCGGGGTCGTTGGGCTCTCGCCAGTCGCGCCACAGCACCGAGCCGGCGCCGGCGCCGAAGCGCGCCTGAAAGCTCTGCAGGATCTGACCCCAGCTGAGCTGGTCGCCGCCGCCGTTGCCCAGCGCCGCCCCGATCAGCGACGCCTCGGCGATCAGGTCGGCGGGCGTGAAGGGGCCGGGGCCCTGGGGGCGACCGATGGCCGCGTATTCGGCCGGCATCTTCTGGCCGGTGAGGTCGAGCTTGGCGTCGGTGACGTACTGGTTGAGCCCGGCGACGAAGTTCTCACCGTCGTCGTGGACCTGCTGGCCCTCGACGCCGTATTCGGCGGGCAGGGCGTCGAACTGGGCCTGCAGCTCGGCGTCGGAATAGGGCGCGTCGGCAAGCTGGCTGCGATCCATCGCCACATTGGATCCACCGGCGAACGAGGAGAGCTGCGCCTTGCCCGCGTTGCGCAGCACGTCGATGAAGAAGAGGCGGTCCTCGCCGGCCACGTAGCCGGCGCCGAACATCACGCCGGCACGGGTGGTGCCGTAGACATGCGGCACGCCGAAGGACTTGTCGCGCACGATCGTCACGTCGGCGCGCGGTGAGTAGGTGCGCTCCACGTTGCCCGGCGCGACGCCGAAGCTCGAGTCCTTGTAGTACTTGCCTAGATCCGCCGCCGGCATGTGGGGCGCGGCGAAGAGCAGGTCGCGGTACATGGCCAGCTGATCGTCGTTGTGCGCCGGGCGGGTGCCGCCGGTCTCGAACTGGGCCAGGCTCAGGGCGTTGTCGAGACCGTTGGTGCCCGGCGGGAGGATGTCGTGGAAGCCCAGCCCGTCGTCCTGCTGGTAGGCGCCCCCCTCGGCCGACGCCCCGGCGGGCACGGCCAGCGTGCCAATCGCCACGACACAGACCGCCGCCGCGGCGACGACCCTCCTCCGTACCTTGCCCGCGGCCATCACACCCCTTCCCGGCGCCGATCCTCGTCGCCGGACGCTACCGCGCCCGGCCCCCGGCTGCGCCGACGCCGGCTACCGTGTGGCCATGCGCCCCGCCCGCCTGTTCGCCGCCGCGGCGCTGGCCGCCGGCGCGGCGGCCGTGGTGGCGCTCGATCCGTTCAGCTCGGCGGCCGGCCCGGCCCCGCGTGGCGCCACTGTCCCCGCCCACTGGAGCACGTTCTCCCACCTCCGCCTGGTCGTGGACCTCAGCGCGCCGCGGCCGGACGGGCGCCTGGTGGTGGCGTATGACGGCCGGCTCGGGCTGCTCGACCCGCGCGGCGGGTTGGCGTCGTTCGCCGCCGGGCCCGGCGGCTACCGAACCCCGACCGGCCCCGAGCCCTACATCGCCCTCTCCCCGCGCCGGGCCGGCCGCTGTGGCTACGGGCGCAACGCGGTCTACGCGCTCGAGCCGAAGGGTCCCTCGGTGGTGAGGGTGACGGCGACTGGGCACGCGGGCGTGTTCGCGCGCCTGCCGGCGGGATCGTTCCCCAACGGGATCGCGTTCGATACCACCGGGCGCTTCGGCCGGCGGTTGCTGGTCACCGCGGCCAAGGGGTCCAAGACGTCGGTGTTGGCGATCGACTGCCGCGGGCGCGGGCGCACGGTCACCTCCTCGGCCCCGCGGCTGGAGGGAGGGATCGCCATCGCCCCCGCGGGCTTCGGCGCCCACGGCGGCGAGCTGATCGCCCCCGACGAGCACGGCGGGAGCGTGCTGGCCATCTCTCCGTCGGGTCGGGCGTCGGTGCTGGTCGCCTCGGGCCTGCCCGCCGGGGGCGACACCGGCGTGGAGAGCGCCGGGTTCGTGCCCAAGACCCTGGGTCGGCTCGTGGACGGCTATCTCGCCGACCGCTCTTCTCCGGGCAGCCCGACCGCCGGCACCGACAGCGTGCTCGTCCTGCGGGGTCCCGACCTGCTGCGGGCCGGGGTGCGCGGCGGTGACCTGCTGGTGGCCACCGAGGCCGGGGCGAGGACGATCGACGTGCGCTGCGCCAGGCGTCGTCCCTGCCGGGTACACGAGGTCGCCGATGGCCCGGCGGCCGCCCACGCCGAGGGCCACATCTCCTTCGCCCGCCGGCGCTAGGCGGGCCGCTTCTCGCCTACCTCCTTCGCTCAGGGCCGCGCTCGGTGCGATGGAGCGCTTCGTACGCCACGCTTGCCCCGGCCGCGAGGATCGCCTTGTGAACGAGATCGGTGCAGAGCTCTTGCCCGGTCCAGGCCCACGGCGGGTCGGTGCTGCGAAGGAGGACGAGGGCGCCGTAGCTCGTCGTGACCAGCAAGGCAAACGTACCGAGGACCGCGCGCGTTCCGTCGGTTCCGGTGAGCCCGACGATGCCCCGCATCGTGCCCGACGTGGCGCCGAACAGAGCCTGGGCGAGCGCATTCAGGCGCCTGGTTCCTGCCCGCCCTTGCGGTCTGACCCGTAGAAGCTCCGCCATCGCCGAGGCCGGCAGGTAGCGCGGGTTGTGGCCGGTGAGGCGCCTTTGGAGCCGTTGAATCCCGGACATTGCGGCGGTGCCGGCCAGGCCCGCGGCTATTCCCCCGGCGAGCGTCGAGACCCGCGCCCGGGACCGGTTGTCCAGCTCGCTCTCCGGCATGGTCGTCTCCAGCACGGAAAACGCTTGCGCGGCTCAGCGCGCCTTGGCGTGGCGTGGTCGGTCTGCGGCGGCGGCCGAGTCCACCGGTGCCGAGCTCTCGGCGAGCGTTTGCAGCCCGGTCATGAAGATCTGAAGCATGGTGGCGAACAGGTCGTCGGTCACCAGTTCGGGTTCGAGCAGCCCCTCGAGCGCCACCCCGTTGGCCATGGCGAACGTCATGAGCGCGATCTGGTCCGAGCTCACGGGCGGCGGGCCGCCGAGGTCCTCGGCCCGGCGACGGTAGATGTCGGCGATGTGCTCGCGCAGAGAGCGGTAACGGGTGACCAGCTCCTCGCGAAATTCCTGGTTGCGGGCGGCGTAGGCGGTGAACTCGAAGAACAGCCGGTTCCACTCGGGGTCGGCCGCCATGTTGCGGGCGAAGTCAAGGCCCGCTTGGCGCGCCTGGGCCACCGGCTCGCCCGAGTCCGAAGTGGCCGCGTCGAGCTGGCGCATGCGCTCGGCGAAACGCTCGTCGAGCATCGACAAGAACAGCTCCTCCTTGGAGCGGAAGTTGGCATAGAAAGCGCCTTTGGTAAAGCCGGCGCTCTGGGCGACCTCGTCGATCGAGGCCTGCTGGAGACCGTGCTTGGAGCACACCTTGCCCGCGGCCTCCATGAGCAGCCGGCGCGTCTTGGCCTGCATCTCCTTGCGGGTCAGGCGGCGCGCCATCAGGCCGCCACCTTCTCCCCGGCAGGCGCCACGGCATCGCCGACGACTACCTCGGCGCCGCGCTCGGGGACGAAC
>Ga0209577_10000127_pt1 | contig 70828 bp, 72 predicted proteins | sample GraSoiAngelo_109_FD_185874 | JGI IMG/M metagenome (GOLD analysis project Ga0209577, IMG submission 185874) | Grasslands soil microbial communities from the Angelo Coastal Reserve, California, USA - 14_0903_12_20cm (SPAdes) (version 2) | ecosystem: Environmental > Terrestrial > Soil > Grasslands... | reverse complement strand
TCGCGCCCTGCTCGCCGAAATAAGCTTCCTCGCCGTGCTCGCTCAAGTCGAGCCCGCTGAGCTGCTCCTTTACCCCCACCTTGGCACCGAGGGTGGCGTTCACGAACGTCATGATCAGGGCCGTGCCCACCGCGGCGATCGTGATGGCCGCGAGCACCGCCACGAGCTGCACGCCCATCTGGGCGAAGTTCCCGGCGAGCCAGCCGTCGCCACCGGCGGGGTTCGCCACTTTCGTGGCGAACACACCCGTCAGGAGCGCCCCAGCCACTCCTGCGAGACCGTGGCAGGAGAACACGTCCAGGGAATCGTCGAGCCGGGTGGTGGCGCGGATCTGGATCGCGGTGTAGCTCACGATCGCCGCCAGCACGCCGACCGCGATGGACGCCAGCACGGTGATGTAGCCCGCGGCGGGCGTGATCCCGACGAGGCCCACCACGAGGCCGGTCGCAGCACCGACGGCCGTGGCCTTGCCGGTGCGCGCCAGGTCGAGGCAGACCCAGGTGACGAGCGCCGCGGCGGCCGCGGTGTTGGTGTTGGTGAACGCGAGCGCGGCCAGACCGTTGGCGGCGAGCGCCGAGCCGGCGTTGAAGCCGAACCAGCCGAACCACAAGAGTCCCGCGCCCAGGAGCACCAGCGGCACGTTGTGCGGCACGATCGGGGAGCGCTTGAAGTCTTTCCTCGGGCCCAGCATGCGCGCCGCCACCAGCGCCGAGACACCGGCACTGATGTGCACGACGGTGCCGCCGGCGAAGTCCAGCGCACCGAGCTTCTGGAGCCACCCGCCTGCTCCCCACACCCAGTGCGCCAGCGGATCGTAGACCAGCGTGGCCCAGAGGAGGATGAACACGACATAGGCGCGGAAGTTCATGCGCTCCACGATCGCGCCCGAGATGAGGGCCGGCGTGATGATTGCGAACATGGCCTGGAACATCGCGTGCGCCTGGAGCGGGATCGTGGCCGCGTACGCCGGATCTGGGTCGAGCCCGACGCCCTTGAACCCCGCCCACGCGAGGCCGCCCCACCACGGCGTCCCGTGCCCGAAAGCGATGGAGTAGCCCACGAGGACCCATTGCACGCTGATCAATCCCAGCGCGACCACGCTCATCATCATCGTGTTGAGCGCGTTCTTGGGCCGCACTAGCCCGCCGTAGAAAAACGCGAGCCCCACGGTCATCACCATCACCAACGCGGTGGAAGCGAGCACCCAAGCGGTGTCGCCCGCCGACACGACGGCGGCGTCGGCCAGGACCGGGGCGGGCATCATTCGTCCTCACCGGCGACGGCGCCGGCGTGCTGTGCGCTCTCGAGCGCGGCGCGCTGCACCCGATCGGCGTTCACCGCCGTGAGGGCGGCGTTGTCGGCCTCCCCGGTGCGGATGCGGATCACGCGCTCGATGGGCTGCACGAAGATCTTGCCGTCGCCCACTTCGCCCGTGCGGGCGGACGAGAGGATGGCCTTGATGCACGGCTCCACGAATGGCTCGGAGCAGACCATCTCGATCTTCACCTTTTCGTGGAATTCCATGACGACGGTGGTGCCGCGATACTGCCCGATGACTTCCTGCTCGCCCCCGTGACCCGAGACGCGGCTCAACGTGATCCCGGTGACGCCGGCCCGGAACAGCGCCGCCTTGACCTCCGGCAGGCGCTCGGGCCGTACGATGGTAGTGATGAGTTTCATAGTGGATAAGCTACCCCCCGGGTACGAGAGTGTCAACCAATTCGTGCATAGAATGCACAGATTTTGAGTCATCCAGCAAGCTATTACTCACAGCACATTGCGTGCCGTCGTGGTTTGGAAGCAGCTAGTGCCGAATCCCGTCGCCGTTGCGCAACTGGAGTCGTCGCCCCCCGGGCTCCCCGGACGCCGGTCTTCCCAGCTCGGCCAGCACCCACGCCGCCGTCCGGCCGCTGTCGCGAATCCGCCCGTTACCGCCACAGAAACGCCCTACCGGATGTCCGACGCGCGACACCAGATTTGAAAGCACGCAGGCGACCCGTTCCAGAGAGAATCGCTGCCCGTTCCACCTTTTTTTCGCCTGCTTGGAGGTCTCTAATGCGGTGCTCCTTGAGAGTGTCGGTTGGTGCTCTACTAATCGCCGCGCTGGGGTGCTACCACGCAACGGTGGAGACGGGATTGACCCCCTCCAACCAGACGATCGAGAAGTCGTTCGCGTCCGGGTGGATTGCCGGACTGGTCCCGCCAAGCACGGTGGCGACTGCGTCGAAGTGTCCCAATGGAGTGGCCAAGGTCGAGACGAAACTCAGCTTTGTAAACCAACTCGTGGCGTGGATCACGGCGTACATCTACACACCAATGAGCATCAAAGTGACGTGCGCCGAGTCCCGCCGCGCTGCGGTGCCGGCACCACGGATCGACGTGGGGGTCAACCCGACGACCGAGCAGGTCGAGAACGCCATCAGCCGCGCAGCTGAGCTTTCGCTCCGCGACGGCGTGCCGGTGTTCATCGAATACTAGACCGCGTGCGGGCAGCGTGCGGACAGGGGGCGCGCCGACAAGGCGCGCCCTTCTCTTGTCACGCGACGTGCAGGTTGACCACGGGCGAGGACACCTGTGCCTCGCCCGTGTGCTGCCATCCCCCGGCATGGAACTCGCCTTGACCCCCGCCGTCACCGGCGCACGGGGGGTTCATGTCAACGGCCACACGCGTCGTCGTCTTATCGGTCGCGCTCGGCTGCGGTGCCGCCGCGGCGCGCGCGCAGTATCCGCAGCGGCACGACGGCTTTTGGATCGGGTTCGGCCTCGGTTACGGGTCGGCTGCCGTCACGTGCGACGGTTGCAACCGCGTGGCCCGGCAGGACGGCGTCACGGGGTTCGTGAAGCTGGGCGGCGCGCCCAGCCGCAACCTGCTCATCGGCGGCGCGATCAACGTTTGGGGGCACTCAGACAGCAGCGCTACGGAGACGATGACGAACGTCACCGCGTCGCTCTACTTGTACCCCCGGCGCCGGAGCGGATTCTTCGTCACCGGAGGGCTGGGGTTATCCAACTATCACATCGACTCGGACCCCTCGTGGAACGGCACCGGGTGGGGCTTCACGGCGGGCGCCGGATACGATCTCCGGTTCGGGCGGGACGTCTCGCTCACCCCGGTCGTCAACTACTTCTGGGGCGGCGTGGGCGACGTCTCCCGGGCGGGGCTCACGAGGTTCACCGGCTGGAGGCAGAACGTCCTCGACGTGGGGTTGGGTGTGACGTTCCACTAGGCTGGGCAGGCAGCGCCGCCGCGCCCTTGCCGAGGGCGCGGAGCAGGCGCACGGCCTGGGCCTGCTGCCGCGCGGGCAGGGCCGCGACGGCGCGCCGCATCGCGCTCGCGTGCGGGGGGAAGATCCGCCCAATCAAACGGCGGCCTGCCGGGGTGAGGGCAAGGAACACCACGCGACGATCGCGGCCGGAGGGCCGGCGGCGCACCAGGCCGCGCTTCACGAGCTTGTCGACGACATAGGTCGTGCTCGACGATTCGACCAGGATGCGGCGTTGCACCTCGCACACCGGCAGCCTGCCCTTGTGGTACAGCACTTCCAACACGCCGAACTCTGTCGTGCCCAGGCCGAAGCGGGCGATACTGGCGCGCGCATGATGCTCCACGGCGTCGAACGCCCGGGCCAGGGTGACCCAGACCTTCAGTGGGGTATCGGTTCGCCTCGAAGCCTCGGCCATCTCGCCTCGGGAACCGGACAACGGAGCCACTTGTTCCTCCCTCGGTAGAAGTCGAATATCTCTATTTCGAGATAATTTTCAATGGAGGGTGGGACAATGGCTGCGGATCTGGGGTTGCTGCTGCTGCGGTTGACGTTGGGGGCGGTGTTCCTGGCGCACGGCGCGCAGAAGGCGTTCGGCGCGTTCGGCGGACCGGGGTTCGAAGGCGCCGCGGGCTTCATCGGGAGCATGGGGTTCCGTCCGGCCCGGGTGTGGGCGGCCGCGGCGGTGGGGGGAGAGCTCGTGGCCGGGCTGCTGTTCGCGCTCGGTCTGCTCACGCCGCTGGCGGGACTGCTGGTGCTGGCCACGATGGCCGTCGCGATCGCCAAGGTGCACGGGCCGAAGGGCTTCTTCGTGCAGGACGGCGGCTTCGAGTACAACCTGGTGCTGATCATCGCCGCCGTGGCGGTGGCCGCGGTCGGACCGGGGGCGTTGTCCTTGGATCACCTGCTGGGGCTCGCGCGGTAACGTCGGCGATTTCATAGATTCCCCCGTCGCGTTCACCGGCGGGGGAATCTGGACACGCTCGTCCCGAAGCTCTTCACGACGCTCAAGGGGTACAGCCGCGGGCAGCTCTTCACCGATGTGACCGCGGGCGTGATCGTCGGCATCGTGGCGCTGCCGCTCGCGATCGCGTTCGCGATCGCGAGCGGCGTGAGCCCCGAGCGCGGCCTGTTCACCGCCATCGTCGCGGGCTTCCTGATCTCCGCCCTCGGCGGCTCGCGCGTGCAGATCGGCGGGCCCACGGGCGCCTTCGTCGTGATCGTCTACGCCATCGTGCAGCGACACGGCGTGGAAGGCCTCGCGATGGCGACCCTGATGGCGGGGATCATTCTCGTGGCGTTCGGCCTCGCCCGTCTGGGCGCCGCGATCAAGTTCATCCCCTACCCCGTCACCATCGGATTCACGAGCGGCATCGCCCTGATCATTCTGTCGGGCGAGCTCAAGGATTTCCTCGGGCTCAAGATGGGGCCCGTGCCCGCCGACTTCGTGGCGCGCTGGCGGACGTTCCTGGCGCATCTCGACTCGCTCAACCTCTGGTCGGTCGCCGTCGGGGCGGTCACCGTGGCCGTCATCGTCGCGTGGCCCCGGATCAACCGACGCATTCCCAGTCCCTTCGTCGCGCTCATCGTGACCACGGCGGCCGTCCAGCTGGGGCACCTGCCCGTCGACACCATCGGCAGCCGGTTCGGGATGATCAACGCCGTGCTGCCGGCGCCGTCGCTTCCGGCCGCTACCTTCCGCCAGATCCCCGGGCTCATGGGCGCGGCCTTCACGATCGCGCTGCTTGGCGCCGTCGAGTCACTGCTCTCGGCCGTCGTGGCGGACGGGATGATCGGGGGACGCCATCGCTCGAACATGGAGCTGGTGGCCCAGGGCATCGCCAACATCGCGTCGCCGCTGTTCGGCGGCATCCCCGCGACCGGAGCGATCGCCCGCACCGCGACGAACGTGAAGAACGGCGGGCGCACGCCAGTCGCCGGCATGACGCACGCGGTCACGCTGCTCCTGATCACCCTGTTCTTCGGTCGCTGGGCCGGGTTGATCCCCATGGCGACACTGGCGGGGATTCTCGTGGTGGTCGCCTACAGCATGAGCGAGTGGCGCACCTTCGTGGCCGAGTTCCGGGCACCGAAGAGCGACGTGGCGGTGCTCCTCACCACGTTCCTGCTCACGGTGCTGTGGGATTTGACGGTCGCGATCGAGGTCGGGATGGTGCTCGCGGCCTTCCTCTTCATGCGGCGCATGGCGGAGGTGACCAACGTCAGCGCGCTGACGCACGAGCTCCAGGACCCGAAGGACGACTTCGAAGGCGATCCCAACGCGGTGCGGCGGCGTGTGGTGCCGCCCGGCGTCGAAGTGTACGAGATCACCGGGCCGTTCTTCTTCGGGGCGGCGGAGACCTTCAAGGAGCGCCTGGGCCGCATCGCGCTGCGGCCCAAGGTGCTGATCCTGCGCATGCGCCACGTGCCGGCGATCGATTCCACCGGCCTCCATGCGCTGCGGGACCTGGCGCGGCGCAGCCGCCAGAGCGGCACGCTGGTGCTGCTGTCGGACGTGCACGCGCAACCGGTCGTGGCGCTCGAGCGCTCCGGGCTGTACGACGAGCTGGGCGAGGAGAACGTGCACGGCAACATCGACGACGCGCTGAACCGGGCGCGCGAGCACCTGGGGCTCGCGGCCGAGCCGCGCCCCGCGTTCGCCACGCCTACCGTGGCGCGCGAGGGCAAGGCCTGACGCCTACGGTCGCTCGCGGTACCGGTCGCGCTCCTCGCGCGGCAGAATCATGGCCCGGGCGACGGCCGTCGCATCGACGGCGATCAGCAGTCCTTCGCGCGGCAGACTCTGCACGCCCACGATGGTCCCTGCCGGCGAGTTCCGCTGGGGGAAGAAGTCGGGCGCGGCCGCGCGAATCACGTCGAGGTCGGCCGGCTTGGCGTTGACGACGTAGATGGTGAGCTTCGCGACGTCGGCGGGCGTCACCCCGGCGATGCGGAGCACGGTCGCGAGATTCGCGAACGCCTGGGCGGCCTGGGCGCGCAGATCGCCCGGCCCGACGAGCTGACCCGTCGAGTCGAGCGACACTTCGCCCGACACGTATACGGTCGGGCCCACCTTCACGGCGTGCGTGAAGCCAGGCAGGGCCGCGAGGGTGCCGGGATTGATGTAGCGTGTGTTGACGGGGTCCGGCCCGCCCCGCAGGGCACCGGGCGTGGGAGCGACGCAGGCGGCGAACAGGACAACGGCGGCGGGAAACAGCAGGGCGATCCGCATGCGATGCTCCTCGAGGTGGGTGGTCCGCACGTTCAACGCCCCTCTGTATACGCCGTCCACGGGTCGGAGTTCAACCCTCAAAACATGAATCCCGCGCGGACGTAAATCGCCGTGCGCTCGGGGCTCCGGGCCGCCGCGATCGACAGCAGGTTGGCGCGGCGGTGTTGCCACGCGAGCCAGAGCCCACCCCCCGCCGCGGCGTGCCAGCGGTCCGACGACTCCCCGGCGGTCCACACCCGCCCCGCGTCCGCGAGTCCGAAGAGGCCCAGGTCGCCGAACGGCAGGCGACCCGCGGCGAACCGCAGCTCGGCGTTCCCATACGCGCCGCGCCGTCCGGCAAAGCGCTGCTCGGCGTAGCCCCCGCACCGACGTTTCACCGCCCACGTACACGAGCTCCTGGAACGGGACGGTTCCGCTCACCGCGGCCCCGCTCGCGCGCAGCGCGAGGGTCGCGACCGGCGGGTCGCCCGCCGAGAGGTAGGTCGACGCCTCCGCCGACACGCTCCCGAACGGCTCGACCGCATCCCACACCGCGGGATGCCACTGCCCGGCAAGGCTCGCGTGCAGGCCGCGGGCCGGGGCGACGGGGAGGTCGCGCGTGTCGAGCTCGAGCGCGGCACGCGCGCCGACCTGACCGAAGTGACCGGTCCCGTAGTACGGCCCGCTCGTCCTGAGGACCGTGCCGGCGTCGGCGCCGGTGTGTGCGTATGTGAGGAGCGGCCCCAGGGTGAGCCGGAGTCGCGGCACGAGCGGAATCGCCACCCGGGGGCCGAGCAACAGCTGGGTCGCGCGCACGCGGTACACGCTGTCCGGCTGCGATCCATCGGTCTCGTTGCCCGATCCATAGAACCGAATGAGCTCGAGGCCGGAGGCGCGCAGCTCCACATAAAGAATCGCGGGAAGGAGCGGTCGCCGGAACTCACCCGCCGCGTCCACGCGGTACGTGGTCGCGCTGGTTGCGTAAGCGACCTCGCCGAGGAGGCGCGTGCTGGGGGGCAGGGCGTGGAACCCGTAGCGGGTGTGACTGACCCCCACCCCGACGAGGAGTCCGATGTCGGGAGCATAGCTCGCGCCCCAGAGCGGCACCGTCTGCGGTCGCCAGGCGTCCGAGCCACCCTGCGCGGTCACTTCGCTCGCCACCGCGGTGATGCCGGCGAGCAGCGCGAGAGTATGGGTCACCCGGGTCACGAGCCGGAACATCCCGCCGAGGCGTCGCGCGAGCAAGGCATGGGCGAGTAGGTTCAAGGCAACGGAGGAGGTGCCTGATGGACGCGAGATCCCTGCTCGCTTTGATGGCGCTGGCCGGACCGCTCGCGGCGCAGCAGCCCGCGCACCCTATGGATGACGCGATGATGCGCCATATGGGCCCCGCCATGAGGAAGGTGATGCTATACGCGCCGCAGCACCTGCTCGCCCGCAAGGATGCCCTCGGCCTCACCGCCGATCAGGTGACGGGCCTCACGAGGCTGCGCGATGCCGCGAAGGCGGCGGAAGAGGCGGCCGAGAACGAAGCGCAGTCACATATGAATGAAGGCGAGCAAGCCGCGAGCGCCGCCAAGCCAGACACGAGCGCCCTCAGGGTCCACCTCCAGGCGGCGCACAACGCGATGTGGAAGGCGCACTGGGCGATGATCGCCTCCGCGGCGCAAGCCCGGGGCGTCCTCACCGACGCGCAGCTGGTCAAAATGCAGACGTGGGCCGACTCGATGCAGGCGTGGATGCAGCAGCACCGCCAGATGATGAAGCCGGGCGAGTCGCACTGATTGTAAGGTCACTGGCGCACGCGCACCGCGTCCGCGACCACCACGGAGCCGCTCGCGCCGCGCCGCAGCAGCACGACTCGATTCCATCCGAGCGGAAGCGTCCACGTGCCGAGCGCGTGCCAGGTCCCGCCGCCGGTCCGCTGATCCACGGTCACGGTCGCGACCGTGTTTCCCGCGGACGTGATCACTGCGTATGCGGCCAGCGGTGAGCGGTTCGACCCGCTCGTCCAGCGGGCGTCGACGGTGCGTGGGCCGGACGTCGCCGCCAGGAACGAGAACACCGCGCCGTCCGCCGCGTCCGGTTGGGTAGGCGCCCAGCGATACCCGCCGCCGTAGAAGTCGGGCGTGGTATCCGACGCTGCCCAGGTTGCCGGCACGGTCGCCGCCGCTACGCCCGAGTCGTTGAATTGAGCCGAATCGTCCACGACGGTCTCCCCGCACCACGCCTGCACCCGATGGATGTACGCGATCCAGGGCCAGCGCGGTCCCGGATCGGTGCGGTTGGCCGGCTGCAGCTGCCCGTGCCCGACGATGTGCTGCCAGTCGCGCGGGATCCCGCGGTCGCGCGTGACGTCGCACACCAGCGCCGCCGACGCGTCGAGCTGCGCGCCGGGGAAGGAGTCTTGCGACGCGAAGCCCGCATGCTCGATCCCGACCGTGAAGTGGTTGCTCTGCACCCCGTCGAGCCAGCAGTCGTGGTGGCGGTTCAGCGTGCAGTCGTACAGCGCCGCGATGTGCCACGCACGGTTCTGCTCGAGCACGAGCTGGGAGATTTCGCTGCCGTCCTCGTTCACCACGTAGTGGGCGCTGGCCTGCGAGGCGGGATTCACGAGCCAGCTCCAGCAGCTCGTGTAGTTGCTCTCGCAGGTGTGGATGATCACCAGGTGGATCCTGCCGGTCGAATCGGTGGCCCGCTGGTCGAAGTTGGGCGACGGTCGCCACACCGCGGGCGCGTAGTCCGGCGCCCCGGTCGCTGGAGGCGGGGGGCAGGCGCCCGGTGCCGCAGGGGGCGCGAGGCTCGGCCCAGCTCCGGTGAGGGCGAGCGCACGGTCCACTTCACGCGCGTATGCCGCTCGGCCTTCGTGGAGCTCGATGTCGCTGTAGCGGAACACGACGGTGGACCATGCCTCGATGCGCGTCCGGTCGATGCCGGCCTCGCGCGCGTACGCGTCGAGCAACGCGGCCGCGGCGCGGATGTTCGCGACCGGATCGTGACGCGCCGACTCCACCGGCACGCCCGCGAGTGCCGCTCCCCGGTCGAGCGCCGCGCCCCGCAACGCCATGACCCCGAACGCCGCAGCACGCCCGGGAAATTCTTCCGTCCCTTCTACCATCTGCCAGCGCGTCTCCACCCAGCCGAGCCCTTCGAGCAGTGCCGGCGGCACGTGGAACTCGGCTCCGGCCGCCCGGAACGCGGAGTCGAAGGGCGACGGTCGGGAGGCGGGCGCGACTTGGGCGACGAGCTGCCTGGCGGGGCAAGGCTCCACCGGCGCCTGACGGCACGCGGCGAACAGCACGATCAGCGCCGGCGCCGCCCTTCTCATGGCCCGTGCTTCACGTCGAGGAGCAGGCGCGCGGGTCCCGCGAGTTCGGTCACGCGATACGGCTGCGCCGTAGCAACCCCGAGTACCCACTCGACCTGGCCCTCGAAATCGCACACCAGTTTCACCTGCTTGACGGCCGGTAGCCCGAGCGCGAGGTCGCGCTGTTGCGGGATCGGATTCCCCTGGTCGTCGTGCGCGCGGGCGGGCTCGAAGCGCACCACGAGGTGCTGCGTGCCTGCGACCGACACCACATCTCCCGACCCGCAGCTCCGTACCGGCCCCGCCGCGTATTCCACCCGATAGCCGGGCGCGCTATCGCTCGAGAGCTCGAATACGACCCGGTCGTAGCCGCGCGCTGACGCCGCGGTCACCGAGCGGAGCATCACGGCCGGGACGCCGGCGCGGGCGGGCCGGAGCCGCTGCAGGGGAGCTGTCGTGCCGGCGAAGGTGGTATCCTGCGACGCGGACGCCAGCGTGGCGCCCGGCGCACCCACGGAAGACTGCGGCGGCTCTCTGCCACGGCAGGCGGCCCCCACGAGCGCGGCTAAGGCGACCGGTACGACGCGGCGCGGCATGGTCGGCGTTATACCCCGCTCGATCGGATGGCGTCGCTTGACACATCAACATTCATTGATATATTACGCCGTCATGGCAACCACGACGTTTCCCGAGATGGGCAATGCGGCAAGGGTGTTCCACGCCCTCTCGGACGAGACGCGGCTCGAGATCGTGCGCCTGCTGTCGCACGGCGAGCGCTGCGTGTGCGAGCTGCAGGATGCGCTCGAGGCTGCGCAGTCGCGGTTGTCCTTCCATCTGAAGACGCTGAAGGATGCAGGGGTGGTGAGCGACCGGCGGGAGGGCCGGTGGGTGTATTACGCGTTGAACCGCGACGCGCTCGACGAGGTCGCCGGGTTCGCTGTCGCCGTCAAGCCCGGCAAGCACGCTGGGAGCTGCGCCCAGGCGTGCTGCAGCTCATGAGCGACGAGAAGATGAAGGACACGGTGAAGGCGAAGTACGGCGAGGCTGCCATGCGAGTGCTCGGCGGCCAGGCCGGGACCTGCGGCTGCGACCCGGTCAGCGCGAACCTCTACGACGCCGCCGAGACGGCTGCACTCCCCGAAGGGGCGATGCTCGCCTCGCTCGGCTGCGGCAATCCCACGGCGCTGGCCGAGCTGCACGAAGGAGAAATCGTGCTCGACCTGGGATCGGGCGGGGGGATCGACGTGCTGCTCTCGGGGCGGCGCGTGGGCCCGACGGGGAAAGCCTATGGTCTCGACATGACCGACGAGATGCTGGCGCTCGCGCGGGAGAACCAGCGCAAGGCCGGCGTTACGAACGTCGAGTTCCTGAAGGGCGAGATCGAGAACATCCCGCTGCCCGAAGCCTCCGTGGACGTGATCATCTCGAATTGCGTGATCAACCTGTCGGCCGACAAGCGCCGCGTGCTGGGCGAGGCGTTCCGCGTGCTCAAGCCGGGTGGCCGCTTTGCCGTTTCGGACGTCGTGGTGCGGGGCGAGATCCCGCCCGCGGTACGACGCAGCATGGAGCTGTGGGTGGGGTGCGTGGCCGGAGCCCTCGAGGAGGGAGAGTACCGGGCACTCCTCGCCGGGGCTGGATTCGTGGAGGTGGGCGTCGAGCCGACGCGGATCTACGCGTTCGAGGATGCGCGAGCGGTGCTGGCCGGCGCCGGCCTCGACGCCGAGGTGCTGGCGCGCGAGGTGGGCGGCCGGATCATGGGGGCATTCGTGCGCGCCAGAAAACCCGTGTGACGGCACGACCCTTCCGGGTGCTTTTCGTCTGCACAGGAAATTCCGCCCGGAGCCAGATGGCGGAGGCGCTGCTCAACTGGAAAGGGAAAGGCCGGTTCGAGGCCCACAGTGCGGGGTCACGCCCGGCGGACCACGTAAACCCCCACGCCATCGAGACGCTCGAGGCATACCACATCCCGTGGGCCGGGCGGGCTCCCCGCGGCATCCACGGCCTGGAGCGCGAGCCGTGGGATTTCGTCATCACCGTATGCGATCGAGCCAAGGAATCGTGCCCGATCTTCCCCGGCCAGCCGATGCTGGCCCACTGGGGCATGACGGATCCCGCCGAGGTCGAGGGTGACGAAGCGAGCAAGCGGGCGGCGTTCCGCGATGCGTTTCTGCTGATCAGCCGGCGAATCGATCTGTTGCTGGCGCTGCCGGTCGAGAAGCTCGAGCGGTTAGCGCTGCAGGCCCGCGTCCGAGCCATCGGCGACGCGCGGTAGGCGCCGCGCACGGCGGCGTGTTTTTTGCCACACCTGGATCGCGACCGTCATCCTCCCGGTGGCACATGAGACGCGCCCACGCCTTGCCGCTCTACGCGGCTCTCCTGGTCATCTCCCCGCTCGCCGCACAGCAGACCGGCACCGTTTCGGGGACCGTCGTGGCGGCCGAGTCGGGGGCTCCCCTTTCCGGCGTGAGCGTCGTGATCGTCGGGACGGCGCGCACCGTGCTCACCAACGAGAAGGGGGAGTATCGGTTGAGTGTTCCGGCCGGCGCGCACGCCGTGCGCGCACGACTGATCGGCTACGAGCCTGGTGAGCAACGGGTGTCTGTGACGGCGGGACAGACGGTCACGGCGGATTTCAAGCTCAGGTCGACGCCGCTGTCCCTGAACGAGGTCGTGGTGGTGGGCGCCCGCACATCGCGCACCGCCACGGAGACGCCGGTGCCGGTCGATGTGATCACGGCGCAGGAGATGACCGAGACGGGCGTGACCGAAGTGAACCAGATGCTCGCGACGCTCGAGCCCTCCTTCAATGCCTCTCAACAGACGATCGCCGACGGGTCGGACCATGTGAATCCCGCCAGTCTTCGCGGCCTCGGCCCCGACCAGGTTCTGGTGCTGGTCAACGGCAAGCGGCGCTACTCGAGCGCGCTCGTCCATGTGAACGGCACCTTCGGCCGCGGCACGGTGGGGGTCGATCTCAACGCGATCCCCGCGGCGGCGATCGAGCGGATCGAGGTGCTCCGGGACGGTGCCTCGGCGCAGTACGGCTCGGACGCGATCGCCGGCGTGATCAACATCGTCCTGAAGCGACAGACCGAGCATGTAGACGCGAGCAGCACCGTGGGTACGACGCCGGGCGGCGGCGGCCTCTCGGACCTGCCGGACCACCACGACGGCGACCAGGTCAAGGCGGACGCCAACTACGGCTTCCCGATAGGCGACCGGGGCTTCTTCAACGTCACCGCACAGTATCTCGATCGCGGTGCGACCAGTCGCGCGGCCCCATACTCGGGGAACGACATCTTCCCCGGGATCACCACGCAGGCCGGCACCGATTCGGCCCTGCGCGCCAACAACCTCACGCGCCAGGACTTCACGATGCGCGTCGGGCAGAGTGCGGCGACCGAGGGTATGGCGTTCTACAATGCGGTCGCCCCGTTGGGCGAGACCGCCGAGTTCTATAGCTTCGGCGGTCTCGGGCATCGCGACGGCGTCTCGGCGGGCTTCTTCCGTCTGCCGAGTCAGGAGGGGCGGGTCGTGCCCCAGCTCTATCCCTTCGGCTTCCTCCCCGACATCCATACGATCATCGACGACCAGTCGGCGGCTGCCGGCGTCCGAGGGAGCATCGATGCCTGGGACGTGGACTTCAGCGTCACGCATGGCAGCAACGCATTTCACTTCCTCGTGGACCACTCGGATAACGCCTCGATGGGAGCGGCGAGTCCAACGACGTTCGACGCGGGGCGCCTGTCGTTCAACCAAACGGTCGGCAACCTCGACCTGGTCCGGCCGCTCGGTAGCCCGGGAGGGTTGCGCTCTGTCTCCTTCGTGGCGGGCGGCGAGTTTCGCCGGGAGGAGTATCGGATCGAGGCGGGGGAGGAAGCTTCCTGGCAGCTCGGCAATGGCGGCAGCCGGCCGGGCATCGACTTCGATACGACCTCGACCGGCGCGCCGAAGGAGTCCGGCGCGCAGGTGTTCCCGGGGTTCCAGCCGTCCAATCAAGTGGACCGCACGCGTAACAGCCTCGGCGTGTACGGAGGCTTCGAAAGCCAGGTGAGGGAACGCATCCTGCTCGACGTCGGTGGCCGACTCGAGCACTACAGCGACTTCGGCGGCACGGTGAACGGGAAGGTGGCCACGCGGTTCCAGGTCGTCCCCGCGCTCGCCCTACGGGCGGCTGCGAGCACGGGCTTCCGCGCTCCCTCGCTCGGGCAGGTGTGGTTCAACAACGTGAGCAACCAGTTCGTGCTCGACACGAGCGGAGCGCTCGTTCCCAATCGCATTCTCACGAGCAACAACGAGAGCCGGGTGACCCAGACGTTCGGGGTGCCGCCTCTGAAGCAGGAGACGTCCGTCAATCTGAGCCTCGGTGTGGTCGCGCGGCCCGCGAGCAACTGGTCGCTCACGGCCGACGCCTATCGCATCACTATCGCCGACCGCATCGTGATCTCGAGCCAGTTCCAGAGCTCCGACCCAGCGGTCGGTACGGTGGTCCGACGGCTGCTCGCACCGTTCCAGCGGCTGGGCGTGACGACCGCGCAGTTCTTCACCAACGCCGTGGACACGCGCACGATCGGGCTCGACGTCGTCGTCACGCACAGTCGCCCGGTCGCGGGAGGGACGCTGTCGCTCACCGGATCGGCGAACTTCACGAAGACCGAGGTCGAGCGCGTCAACGTTCCGCAAGCGATGGCGGACACGTTCACCACGGGGAACCTGCCTGCCGTCCGCAACATCCTTCTGAACCGCGAGGACCGGAACCGGCTCGAAGACGCGCTGCCACGCGAGAAGGGTGGTCTGACGGCGCGCTACGCCCACGGGCGTTTCAGCGGGCTGGCGCGCGCCACCTACTACGGCTCGATCGTCTACCGTCATCCCACGAAGCCGGTCGACGACGAGCGATTCAGCGCCAAGACGCTCTTCGACCTCGACCTGTCCTACGAATTGCGCGGCGGCGTTCGGCTGGCGCTCGGCGCGGAGAACATCTTCAACACCTACCCCGATCCGCAAGTGCACTCGGACAATATCAGCCTCGGCCGCTTTGTCTACAGCCGTCGGGTCACGCAATTCGGGATGAACGGTGGATTCTACTACGGACGCCTGCAGGTGAGCCTGTAGAAACGGACCCTAGGCTTTTCCCTGGAGCAGTTGTCTGAGCACGTATTCAAGAATCCCGCCGTGCCGGTAGTACTGCAGCTCCTGGGGCGTATCGATCCGCACCAGCGTGCGAAACTGGACGCTCGCCCCCTCGGCGCGCCGTGCCGTGACCGTCAGCTGCTTGCCACGCGGGAATCCCTCGGTGAGCAGGGCGGCGAGTCCGGTGAGATCGAACGTCTCCTTCCCCGTCAGGCCGAGCGTCTCGGGTGCCTCGCCGGGCAGGAACTGCAGCGGCAGGATGCCCATGCCCACGAGGTTGGAGCGGTGGATGCGCTCGTAGCTCTGCGCGATCACGGCCCGGATGCCCAGGAGCCGCGGGCCCTTCGCGGCCCAGTCGCGTGACGACCCCGCGCCGTACTCTTTCCCGGCGATCGCCAGCAGCGGCACACCCTCGGCCTGGTACTTCACCGAAGCCTCGTAGATCGTCAGCTGTGCGCCGTCGGGGAGGTGGAGCGTGACCGGCCCTTCGGTCCCGGGCGCGAGCAGGTTCTTCAAGCGCACGTTCGCAAAGGTGCCGCGCACCATCACTTCGTGGTTGCCGCGGCGCGAGCCGTAGGAGTTGAAGTCCTTCGGCTCCACGCCGCGCTCGACGAGATACTTCCCGGCCGGGCTCGTCTTGCGAATCGAGCCGGCGGGGGAGATGTGATCCGTGGTGATGCTGTCGCCCAGCAGGCAGAGGACCCGAGCGCCACGGATGTCCGTGATGGGTCCGGGCGTCTTGGGCATGCCGTCGAAGTACGGCGCCCGGCGGATGTAGGTCGAGTCGGGCTCCCACGCGAAGCGGTCGCCCGCCGGCACCGGCAGCCCGCGCCAGCGCTCGTCCCCGGCGAACACCTCGCCGTACTCCTTGTGGAACATCGCCGACTTGATGGACGAGCGGACCAGGTCGTCGACTTCCTTGGCCGAGGGCCAGACGTCGCGCAGGTACACCGGCTTTCCGTCCTTGCCCGTCCCGAGCGGGTCGCTCTGGAGATCGAGATCGATTCGCCCCGCGAGGGCGTAGGCGACCACGAGCGGCGGCGACGCCAGGTAGTTCGCCCGCACCTCCTGCTGGATACGGCCTTCGAAGTTGCGGTTGCCCGAAAGCACGGCGCAGACCACGAGCTCGCCCTCCGCCACGGCGGCGGACACGGGTTCGGGCAGGGGCCCCGAGTTGCCGATGCAGGTGGTGCAGCCGTAGCCCACGAGGTGGAAGCGCAGCTGCTCGAGGTAGCGCATCAGCCCGGCCTGCTGGAGATAATCCGTCACGACCTTCGAGCCGGGCGCCAGGCTGGTCTTGACCCAGGGTTGCGACGTGAGGCCCCGCTCCACGGCCTTCTTCGCGACCAGGCCAGCGGCGATCATCACCGAAGGATTGGACGTGTTGGTGCAGCTCGTGATCGCGGCGATCACGACCGAGCCGTGACGCAGCTTGCAGGTGGTGCCGTCGATCGTCAGGTCGACGTGGGTGCGGTGCGGCGGCGCGGCCACGGCCGTGCCCCCGCCGAACGGCTGACCCCCCTCGGCCTCCCAGTGGTTGCGCACGTCGGTGGGCGGGGCGATGGGCGACGTGGGTTTCACCAGCGTCGGCAGCACGAGCTGGAAGTTGCGCGGCACGTCGCGCAGCGAGACGCGATCCTGCGGGCGCCGGGGCCCCGCGAGGCTGGGCTCGACGGTGGCGAGGTCGAGGGCGAGGGTGTCGGAATACACGGGCTCGGGGCTCGCGGCCGAGTGGAACAAGCCCTGCTCCTTCATGTACGCCTCGACGAGCTGCACCTGCTCCTTGGGGCGGCCCGTGAACTCGAGGTAGCGGAGCGTCTCCTGGTCGACGGGGAAGATGCCCACGGTGGCCCCGTACTCGGGGGCCATGTTGCCGATGGTGGCCCGGTCGGCGACCGGCAGCGTCGCGATCCCGGGGCCGTAGAACTCCACGAACTTCCCCACCACGCCCTTCTTGCGGAGCATCTCCGTCACGGTCAGGACCAGGTCGGTTGCGGTCGCGCCTTCGGCCAGCTTGCCCGTCAGCCGGAACCCGACGACCTGCGGAATCAGCATCGACACGGGTTGGCCGAGCATGGCGGCCTCGGCTTCGATGCCGCCGACGCCCCATCCCAGCACGCCAAGGCCGTTGATCATCGTGGTGTGCGAATCGGTGCCGACCAGCGTATCGGGATACGCTTGCGGCTCACGGCCTTCGGTTGTGAAGACTACTCGGGCCAGGTATTCGAGGTTCACCTGGTGGACGATCCCGGTGTCGGGCGGGACCACGCGGAAGGCCCGGAACGTCTGCTGCGCCCAGCGCAGCAGTGCATAGCGCTCGCGGTTGCGCTGGAACTCGAGATCGGCGTTCGCCTGGAACGCCGTGGATGTGCCGAACTCGTCCACGATCACGGAGTGGTCGATCACGAGCTCGGCGGGAAGCAGGGGGTTGACGGTCTTCGGGTCGCCGCCCATGCCCTGCATCGCGTCGCGCATGGCGGCCAAGTCCACCACGGCCGGCACGCCGGTGAAATCCTGCATCAGGACGCGGGCCGGCATGAAGGCGATCTCGTCGTCGGGCGTTTTCTTGGAGTCCCAGCGCGCCAGCTTTTCTATTTCTTCGACGCGCACCACCTGACCGTCCTCGCGGCGCAGCAGGTTCTCGAGCAGGATGCGGAGCGAAAACGGGAGGCGCGAGACCGAGAGCCCGCGCCGCTCGAGCGCGTCCAGGCGGAAGATCTCGAAGGTGCGGCCGGCGGCCTTGAGCTGCGCGCGGGACCCGAAGCTGTTCGACGTCGTCATTCCACGCTCTTCACGTCCACCACGAAGTATTCGGTCTCTCCGAAGCAGCTCGTGGGAATACCCACATGCTGGTGGTACACGAGCGCGACGCGCTTGCCCATGGTCTGGTTCACCCGCGCGGCGATCGAGTCGTCCCGCACGGTGAAGTAGAACTTCTCGGACATGGTGCCGGGGAGGGACACGATGGCGAGCTCGCCTTCCCAGGTCTTACAGATCCAGCCCTTCTTGGAAAACTTCTGCACGTACCCGGCCCGCTCCCCGCTGGAGTAGCTCCACGTCAGGGTAGACCACGTGTAGAGAGCGAACAGCAGAACCGGCACGATCAGCACGGCGGCGACGATCAGCTTCTGCACGCGCGAGAGCGTGAAGTTCACGAAGGAAAGTTAACCTCGTACGTCTCGGTCTTGTACCGCGCGAAGCCCCGCTTCTCGTAGTTCGGCAGCGCCGCGGGATGATCGAGGGTGCAGGTGTGCAGCCACACCCGCGACGGCGCGAGCGCCCAGGCGTCGCGCACCGCACAGGAGAGCAGGTGCTTGCCGAGGCCGCGGCCGATCGCCGCGGGGGCGAGCCCGAAATACGCGATCTCCACCGAGCGGTCTTCCGGCACACGCCGCAGCTCGTACCACCCGGCGAGCGTGCCCTCCCGGCGCGCGACGTGCAGCGTGATCTCGGGCTGTGCGAGGTGGGCGCGGATCTCGGCGTCGGTCCAGTCCCAGCGGTCGCGCCAGTGGTACGCCTCGCCCACGGTGCGATAGCACCGACGATAGAGCGCCGGCGTGGGGTGCCCGACCCGCTCGATCACGACGTCCGGGAAGTCGCCGAACGCGGGCCGGAACTGCCCGGGTTCTCTGAGCTCCAGATAGGTCCGCGTGGCCTGCACATCACCCTCTTGCAACTTGGCGTCTTGGCGTCTTGGCGTCTATTTTTTCTGCCATGACCTTCAACAAGATGGGCACCGTCCCGCTGCCGCTCGCGTTGCACCTGGCGGCCTACACCGTGCTGGGTCTGTTTTGCTTCTTCGCCGGTGCGCTCAACCTGATCGATCCGGTGAAGATACCGCACGGCGTGCTGTTCCTCGGGATCGCCGGGTTCAGCTGGGGCTACGTGTTCGGGATCCTGATGGCACGCAGGGAAGTCGTCGTGCTCGGCTTCGCCGCCAGCGCCGCCTGGCTGGTCGCGGCGGCGGTGGGCGCCACCCGCTTCGGCTTCGACTGGCGCCTCACCGCGCTGCTCGTCGCGCTCGGCGTCTACGGTCTGATCACCCTCGCGCTGTACCGCACCCGCATTCTGGAGCACTGAGCGGCGCACGCGCCGCGTCAGCCGATGGTACTCGCCTCGACGTGCTCCGGGGCGGCCGGCACCTCGACCACGAACTTGGCGCCGCCCAGCTCCGAGTCCTCGAGCCAGATCTTCCCTCCCACCTCCGTGACCACGCGCTGGCAGATCGCGAGCCCGAGGCCGGTGCCTTCGTCGGGACCCTTGGTCGTGAAGAACGGGTCGAAAATGCGGCCGCGGATCTCCCGCGGGACGCCCGGTCCCGAGTCTTCCACCGTGAGGCGAACCCAACCCTCGCGTGACTGCGTCGTGAGCCGGATGATGGCCGGGCTGCGGCCCCGCACGACGTGCTCGGCGTTGGTCACCAGGTTGATCACGACCTGCTGCAGCTCCTGACCCAGACCAAGCACGGGCGGCGCGGAGTTGTCGAGCCCGGTCCGGAACTCCACGCTCTCGGTGCGCATCACCCGCTTGCGGATCTCGGCGACGTCGTGCACCAGGTCGTTCATCTGGACGCGGGTGGGAGCGGTGTCGGCCCGGCGGGCGAGCCGCAGCAGACTGCGCACGATGCGGGCGGCGCGGTCCACCTCGCGGGTGATGGTCGCCGCCGTGGTGCTCGTCTCGGGGTCCTTGCTGGCGCGACCGAGCAGCTCCGCCTCCATCCGGATGGCGGCGAGCGGGTTGTTCACCTCGTGAGCGACGCCGCTGGCGATTTCGCCTACCGTGGCGAGCTTCTCGCGGGCGATGAGGTCGCGCTGAGCGCGCAGCTCGTCGGTGCGATCGTACAGCGCGACCAGCAGGCTGTCGGGGCCGGCGCCGGACAGGCCCGTGACAGTGCAGTCGCACACGCGCCGGTCCCCGGATGCTCGCGTGACGAGGACCCGGCCGTGCCAGGGCGCACCGTCGCGCGCCCGCGCCAGCACGAGGTGGAGCGAGATCTCGCTGGGCGAGAGGCCGAGCGCCTCGAGGTGCGTGTCGAGCGCCTGGGCTTCCGACGGGATGCCGAACAGGCGGCATCCCGCCTGGTTGAGCTGCAGGACGCGACCGCTCCGGCTCACCAGCGCCATCGGGAGGGGGCTCCCGTCGACCATGGCGTGGGCGCGCTCGGCCGCGGCGCGCGCGCCGCTCACCGCCTCGGAAAGCTCCAGCCCGCCGGCGATGTACGCGGCCACCGCCGTGAGATATTGCAGCTCCACGAGCTGGAACGGCTGCGGCTCCTCGCCGCCGGGCCGCAGGTAGCGCACCACGCCCACCGCGCCCGCGACGCCGCTCGACGTGCGCAGCGGAGCGATCATGGCCGCGCGCGCCGTCCCGGAGGGCGACAGCGCCCGCTGCGCCTCCGCTTCGTCCAGGATGTTGTCGGTGAGCAGCGCTTCCCCGGTCCGCACGACTCTGCCCGTGACGCTCGCCCCGATCGGGATCTCGAGCCCGTCGAGCTCGGCGCACTGCCCCACGGTTGCCGCCACGCGCAGGGCATCCGCGCCCGCGTTGCGTAGCGCGACGTAGGCACCCTGGGCGTCGACCAGGCTGGTCACGCTCTGCAGCGTGTAGCGCAACAGCAGCTCGCGCTCCGGCGCCGCCAGCAGCCAGCGCGACAGCTCCACGAGAAACGTGCCGAGCCGGCGCTCGCGCTCGAGGCTGGCGCGCCGCGCCACCATGACGGCGAGGTGGGTGGCGATCTCGAGCCCGGAGCGGACCCCGTCCGCCGGGAACCCCGCAGGGAGCCCCTCGAACCGCGCACTGACGTGCCGCCCCTCGGCGTCGTGATAGTCGGCAATGAACGGCTCGCCCGGCTTCCCTGCGGGCCCGGCCTGGGCGCTGCCCGCCTCGCGCAGACCCTTGTAGCTGAGCTCGACCCGCGCGCCGCCGGTCCATTCGCTCAGGATAGCGGCGGCGGCGTCCCAGAAGCCTCGGACGTGCTTCGCTTTGCCGGCTTCCGTCAACAATTTCCGGATGGGGTCCAGCATGACTGCAAAACTACGTCGAGGAAGGACGTCACGGAACGGCGTCGCGGAAAGGCGTCGCGGAGAGACGTCCAGGAGTCCACGGTTCTCCGTCACGGTTCTCCGTGACGATTTTCCGCGACGCCTCTCCGTGACGATTCTTATGGACTTGTGGGCCGGATGTCGACTTCGCTTATCATCGCCCGATCCGGCATCGTCACGGTGGAAAGGATGGCAAGCGCCACGTCGTCGGCGGCGAGGACCCGAGCGCGGTTGGCACGGCTCTCTCGGAAACCGGTGTCGACCGAGCCCGGGCAGATCGCCACGACCCGCACGTTATGCCGCCGCACCTCCAGCATGAGCGCCTTCGAGAAGCCCAGCACGGCGTGTTTCGACGCGCAGTAGGCGGTGCCGCCCTCGACGCCGTTCTTGCCCGCGAGCGAGGCGACGTTGACGATGGTGCCACCGCCCGCGTCCACCATTCCCTTGAGGAAGGACCGGGTGACGAGATACAGGGAGCGCACGTTCACACCCATGGTCTCGTCCCAGTCCGCGAGCGACAGCTCGGCGAGCGGTTTGAACCGCCCTATTCCCGCATTGTTCACGAGCATGCGGGGAGCGCCCCGCTCCCGGGTTACGAAGGCCGCGAACGCGTCCACGCAGGCCGGGTCGGAGACGTCGCACGCCATGCCGAGGGCGTCGATCCCGGCGGCCTTGAGCTCGCGCACCGTGGCGTGCACGTTCGCCTCCGTGCGGGCGCAGATGGCGACGCGGGCCCCCGAGCGGCCCAGGGCGAGCGCCGTGGCGCGACCGATGCCTTCGGTCGCGCCGGTCACGACTGCAAGCGAGCCTGTAACGTCCATATACCAAGCAAATATACGGCACCCGGGGCCCCCCGGAGCGGGAACCATACGGCGTTGTTGGAACATATGAAGGAGGCTGTCCGATGACCGCGACACTGCGTCCGATTTCGGACGATGCAATTTCCCCCCACGCGACGAGCGCGGGGGCTCGAGCGGCGGATGGCGAGCTGCTCGACGCCTACTCCCGGGCGGTGACCGGAGCCGCCGAGCAGGTCGGTCCCGCCGTGGTGAGCGTGGAGGTGCGCCACAAGGTGGAGCGACGGGGCCGGCCGGCGCGCGAGGTGCCCGGGAACGGCTCGGGGTTCGTGTTCACGCCCGACGGGTTCGTGTTGACCAACAGCCATGTAGTCCACGGGGCGACGCGGCTCGAGGCCGCGTTCCCCGACGGCCGGCGGGAGCGAGCCGAGCTGGTGGGAGACGACCCCGACACGGACCTCGCCGTGCTCCGAGTCCCGCCCGTCTCTCTCACCGTCGCGGAGTTGGGCGATTCGGGGAGGCTGCGCGTCGGCCAGCTCGTCGTCGCGATCGGCAACCCGCTGGGCTTCCAGAGCACCGTCACCGCCGGAGTGGTGAGCGCGCTGGGCCGCTCCTTCCGTTCCGTGGGCGGGCGACTGATCGACGACGTGATTCAGACGGACGCCGCGCTCAACCCCGGTAACTCGGGGGGTCCGCTCGTGGACTCGCGCGGTCGGGTGGTCGGCGTCAACACCGCCGTCATCCTGCCGGCACAGGGGATCTGCTTCGCGGTAGGCATCAACACCGCGAAGTTCGTGACGGGCCAGCTGATCCGACACGGCAAGATCCGCCGTGGCCGGATCGGAGTCGCGGGCCAAACCACCCCCCTGCTGCGGCTGGCGCAGCGGGCGCTCGGGATCGACGCGAAGAGTGGCGTACTGGTGACCGGCGTCGAGCCGGACAGCCCCGCGGCGCGCGCGCACCTCACGTCCGGGGACATCATCGTGGAGTTCGACGGGAGCGCGGTCACCGGGATCGACGACCTGCACCGGCTGCTCACGGCCGACCGCATCGGCGTCACGACCGGTGTGGTCGTGCTGCGCGGCGCGGAGCGTCTGGAGCTGCCGATCACCAGCGTCGAGTCGCCGCCGTCCTGATGCCGCACTACGTCTGCGCGACCTGCGGGACGGAGTTCGCGGAATCGGCCGCTCCGCCCGCCGGCTGTCCCATTTGCGAGGACGAACGCCAGTTTGTCGGGTGGGAAGGGCAGGTATGGACGACGCTCGCCGCACTCCGCACCACGCATCGGGTCGCCTGGAAGCGGGAAGCGCCCGGCCTCGAAGGGATCGGGATCGAGCCGGCGTTCGCGATCGGCCAGCGGGCGCTGTTGGTACGTACCGCCGGCGGCAACGTTCTGTGGGACTGTATCCCGCTCGTCGACGAGCCCGTGGTGGAGGCGGTGCGCGCCCTCGGCGGCGTGCAGGCAATCGCCATCTCCCACCCGCACTATTACAGCGGCATGATCCAGTGGAGCCGGGCCCTGGGCGGCGTCCCGGTGCACCTGCATGCGACCGACCAGCGCTGGATCATGCGCCCCGATCCGGCGATTCGGCTGTGGCAGGGCGACACGCTGGAGCTCGCACCGGGCGTGACGCTGGTCCGCTGTGGCGGGCACTTCGACGGCGCGACGGTGCTGCACTGGGCCGGCGGATCGGGGGGGCGGGGGTCGCTCCTCACGGGCGACGTGCTCCAGGTGGCGCAGGATCGCCGGCATGTGAGCTTCATGTACAGCTACCCCAACTACATTCCGCTCGGGGCCCAGGCGGTGGGCCGCATCGTCGCCGCGCTCGAGCCGTACCGCTACGACCAGGTCTTCGGCGCCTGGTGGGATCGCAACATTCTGACTGACGCTCGCGAGGCGGTCGCGCGCTCTGCCGCGCGCTACCTCGCCCGCATCTCCTGAAAGGAAACCGACATGGCAACACCGCCCCAAGGTCCGGGAGCGCCGCTCCCCGCTGGAACTCCGGCACCCGACTTCACGCTCTCGAGCGCCCCTGGTCAAACGGTGTCGCTCGGGGGTTTCCGCGGCCGGCCCGTGATCCTGGCCTTCTATCCCGCGGACTGGAGCCCCGTGTGCGGCGATCAGATGGCCCTCTATAACGAAGTCCTGCCGGAGTTCGAGCGCTACCACGCCCAGCTCCTCGGGATCTCGGTGGACGGCGTGTGGTGCCACACCGCATTCGCCCGCGAGCGAAAGCTCCACTTTCCACTGTTGGCGGACTTCGAGCCCAAGGGAGCGGTGTCGCGCCGCTACGGCGCGTACCGCCCGGGCGACGGGTTCAGCGAGCGGGCGTTGTTCGTGATCGACGGGGAGGGGATCATCCGGTGGAGCTACGCGTCGCCGGTCGACGTGAACCCGGGCGCCGACGGCATCCTGCGCGCGCTCGAGGCGCTCGCCGGGGCCAGCACGCCCGCATGAGCAGGCGCGCCACGGCCGCGGCGCTCACGCTCCCGGTGGGCGAGCGGGACCACGCGCAGGGGCCGGCGGACGCGCCCGTCACGCTGGTCGAGTACGGCGACTACGAATGTCCCCATTGCGGGCGCGCCTACCCGATCGTCAAGCAGGTCCGGCAACGCCTGGGACGGCGGCTGCGCTTCGTGTTCCGTAACTTCCCGCTGCGCGAGAGCCATCCGCACGCCCAGCACGCGGCGGAGGCGGCCGAAGCGGCGGGCGCGCAGGGGAAGTTCTGGGAGATGCACGACCGCCTGTTCGAGCGCCAGTTCGCGCTGGACGACGACTACCTGATCGAGTACGCGGGTGACCTGGGCCTCGACGCGGCCCGCTTCCGGCGGGAGCTCGACGCCGGGACCCATGCGCCCCGTGTACGGGAGGACTTCCGCAGCGGGGTCACGAGCGGGGTGAACGGGACGCCGACCTTCTTTATCAACGGCGTGCGTTACGACGAGTCGTGGGACCTGGAGCCGCTCGTCGCCGCCCTGGATCAGGCGGTGGCTACGCGCTGATCGCGCCCGGAAAGCGAGCCGGGTCGGGGGTGAACCCCGGGAAGATGGCCGACAGGTCGCGTGCGCCGAGGTGGCGCGCCAGGACCTCCGCGAACAGATCGCGAAAGTCCGTGGTCACGGCGACGTCGCGGCCCTCGAACCGGCTGGCCGGATCGAGCCCGGGCCACTTTCCCAGCACTCTACCGCCGTTCACGGGCCCGCCCAGGACGAGCATCGCCGTCGCGTGTCCGTGGTCGGTTCCCGAGTTGCCGTTCTCGCGCACCGTACGGCCGAACTCGGACATGGTGAGCACCACCACGTCCTCCAGCTTTTCCCCGAGATCCTGCGCGAACGCCGTCAGGGTCTGTCCCAGCTCCGCGAGCCGCGCGGCGAGTTGTCCTTCGCTCGCTCCCTGGTTCACGTGGGTGTCCCACCCGGTGACGTCCGCGAACGCGACCTGCAGACCGACGTCGGCCTTGATCAGCTGGGCGATCTCGAGCATCGCCTTGCCGAGCTTGCCGCGAGGGTAGTCGGCGCCGTTGGCCGGCTGATATTGTGTCGGGTCGACCCGCTTCAGTGTCTGCACGGCCTCGAATGCCTCCCGAGACGACGCCGACAGCAGTCCCGTCGCGGAGCCTGCGTACAGCTCCTCGAACGCGCGGGTGAGCCGGTCGCGCGCGGCGGGCTGCGGGGCCCGCAGACCGAACGCCTGGAGATCGGCGATGGCCAGGCTCGGCGCCGTGCCCGCGAGGATGCGGGGCAGCTCGGGTCCGAACGCCACGGCGCGGAACGGCGTATCCTGGTGCTCCCGGTCGTGCTGGCAATAGCGGTTGAGCCAGCCGTCCGGGGTCGCCTTCACGCCGGGCGTGCCGGACTCCATGTAGTCCTGCGCGTCGAAGTGGCTGCGCGTCGCGTCGGGGGAGCCGATCGCGTGGATCGCGGCGAGGCGCTTCGCGTCCCACAGGGGCTTGAGCGCCGCGAGGCGCGGATGCAGGCCGAAGTAGCCGTCGAGATCGACGACATCCGTGTCGGGCACGGCGATGCGCGGCCGCTCGCGATAGTACATCGGGTCGCCGTGCGGCACGATCATGTTCAGCCCGTCCACGGCGCCGCGCTGGAAGAGGCAGACCAGGATCGGACGGTGGAGGGCGGTGGAGGGCGGTGAAAGGCGGTCGAGGCCGAGCGCTGCTCGAGCCAAGAAGAGCGGGTCGAGCCCGACGCTGAACAGGGCAATTCCTCCGGACTTCACGAAAACGCGTCTCGATATCGTCATGGCTGAATCTCCAAGACCTCCACCGCCCTATTGTCTTTGAAACTCCGGCCCCCCGATCGCGAGCCCGACCGCCAGGGCGCGCGCCTGCACGGGGTCCGTGATGTCCGACAGCTGCTCGGCGATGACCCGTTTGGTGTTCTGCGACATCGTCCCGCCCAGAATCCTATCATCGATGCCGGCGATGAGCTGCTCGGGGTCCGCGGTGACGGGAGCGACGGAATCCAGGGTCGCGACCGCCCCCGGGAGTCTCCCCGCCGCGAGCGCGACCGCGGCGTTCATGCGATCGAGCAGTGCCCCGCTGTTCACCCACGCGTCTTCTCGTTCGGGATAGCCGTCTGGGGCGACGTGGAGGTACAGCGGCTCGCCGAGGCGCGCCACCACCTGCGCCAGGCGAGGGGTCGTGTCGGGCTCGGCGCCGACCGCCCGCGCCGCGCTCACGACAAATTCGAGCGGCGTCTTCACCTTGGCTCGGATGTTCGCCGCGGCCCAGAAGTCGGGACCGTGAAAAATGGCGCGCAGCACGTGACGGATGTCGCCGTGCGAGCGCTGCCACGCCGCGACGGCGTCGTCCACGCAGCCGTCCGGCGGATCGTCGTTCACGAACCGCTGACACAGCTTGCGGCTGACGTGATGCATGGTGGCCGGATGATTGGCGAGCCGCTTGAGAAGCTGGATGCCTTCGTCCATCCCGTGCCCGCGCTCGAACGCGATGCCCAGGACCTGCTTGTCTCCGGTGTCGTGCGCCCAGTCGTGGAACTCGAAATCCGCGCCCTGCTGCGGGCGCCTAATGCTCCACCCGGTGAAAATGCGGGCGACTTCGATGACGTCGTGCTGGTCGTAGCCGCCATCGACGCCGAGCGTGTGAAGCTCGAGCAGCTCACGGGCGTAGTTCTCGTTGATTCCCTTGGGTGCCGGCCTCACCCCCTGACCCTCTCTCCGCCTTGCGGAGAGGGGGAACGGCGGCGAAGCTCCGGGCGCCACGCTCTGCCAGTTGTCCAGGTAGAAGAGCATGGCGGGGCTCTGGGCGGTCGCGATCAGGAGGTCTTCGAACCTCCCCATCGCGTGGGGGCGGATGGTGTGCTCGATGTAGTCGGGCGTGAGAAAGCGGTCGGCGCCCTTGGCGAAGTAGACGTTGAAGTGGTTGGTCCAGAAGTCGACCATCACCTCGTAGAGTTGCCGCTCGGAGAGCGCGGCCCGTACCACGGCAAGCTGCTGGACCTGGGCGGCGAACCGGCGGCCCTTCAGCGCGGTGGGGCTGTCGTCGGGCTTGTCGGCCGCGGTGTCCCCCATGCGCTTGCGCTCCTGCCGCTCACGCTGCACGTCGGCGTACAGCCTGGCGAGATCTCCCCGATCGTACGTCAGGACGTCGAACTCGCGCTCCCGTCGGGCCACGGTGTCATCGTCGATCTTGTCGGGCGCGAGCTGAGCGTCGATCCAGCGCAGCACGCCGGCCGCGGCCACGCGCTCGATCTCGCCGGGCCGGGGCCCGTAGGCGAGGCGGTCGAGCGCGTGCAAGGCGGAGTCCCGCGGGGTGAGGGGCGCGGCACGCTGCGCCCCTGCGACCCGCGCCGCGACGGTCGCGATGAGGAGAAGGACCCGGGTTTTCATGCGGTTATATTGACGCACCGCTCCGTGGAGAAGTTAAGCTTGTGACGGCGCCCCCGTCCCCACCCACGCCCCCGCCCCGTTTCATCCCGCATGGTATCCTGCCGCGCCCCAGGAGTGCACGCGGCGGCCCCGACGGCAAGGCCCCGAGCTGGTCCGAGCGGCTTGACGCCGTCAAATACGTCCCGCCCCTCTTGAAGCTCGTCTACGAGACGCATCGCGGCTACACCATCGCCATCCTCGCGTTGCGCGCCGTCCGCGCGTTCGTGCCGCTGGCGGTCTTGTGGATCGGGAAGCTGATCATCGACGGCGTCATCGCCGCCATGGGGACGCGGGCGGCGGGGGCGGTCGTGGAGTGGTGGCATCTGGGCGGGCTCGTCGGCCTCGAGCTGGGGATCGCGGTGGTGGGGGAGGGGCTGGCCCGGCTCTCCTCGCTGCTCGAGAGCCTTTTGGGCGACCTGTTCTCGAACCGGATCAGCGTGCGACTGATGGAGCATGCGGCCACGCTCGACATCGCCCAGTATGAGGACGCGGAGACGTACGACCACCTCGAGCGGGCGCGCCGCCAGACGGTGGGCCGCATCGGTCTGGTCGCGCTGCTGCTCTCCACGGCCCAGGACCTCGTGACGCTGGCGTCGCTCGCCGCCGTGCTGCTGGTGCAGCTGCCGTGGCTGCTGCTCTTGCTCGCCGTGGCGGTCGTGCCGTCGTTCCTGGGAGAAACCCACTACGCGGCGCTGGGCTATTCGCTGCTGTTCTCGTGGACGCCGGAACGGCGACTGCTCGACTATCTCCGCTATGCCGGCGCCTCCGACGAAATGGCGAAAGAGGTGAAGCTGTTCAACCTGTCGCAGTTCCTGGTCGGCCGGTACGCCAGGCTGTCCGACGAGTTCTACGACGCGAACAAGCGCCTCGCCATCCGGCGGAACGTCGTGTCCACCGTGTTCGTCACGATCGGCACGCTGGGGTACTACGGCGCCTACGCCGTGACGATCTATCTCACCGTGCTGGGCCGGTTCACGATCGGTGCGCTGACCTTCCTCGCGGGCTCGTTCCGGCAGAGCCGCGATCTGATCCAGCGGATTTTGCTCTCGCTGTCGCAGGTGTTCGAGCAGAGCCTGTATCTCTCCGACCTGTTCACGTTCTTCGACGTACAGCCGCGCGTGACGTCCCAGCCCGGGGCGCGGCCCGTACCGATGCCGATCCGGCGGGGCTTCGAGTTTGAGGACGTCGGCTTCCGCTATCCGGGCTCGGACCGCTGGGCGGTGCGCCATCTCACGTTCACGTTCGCGCCCGAAGAGCGTGTCGCGCTCGTCGGCGAGAACGGCGCGGGCAAGACGACGCTCGTGAAGCTCCTGGCCCGGCTGTACGACCCGGACGAGGGTCGCGTGCTGCTCGACGGCGTGGACTTGCGCGACTACGATCTCGCCAGCCTGCGGCGCAACATCGGCGTGATTTTCCAGGACTTCGTGCGTTACGATTTCGTGCTCAAGGAGAACATCGGGGTCAGTCAGGTCGAGGCCCTCGACGACGACGCGCGCGTGCGGGAGGCGGCCCGCCGCAGCCTGGCGGACTCCGTCGCCACGCGGCTCGAGAAGGGCTACGACCAGATGCTGGGCCGGCGGTTCGACGGCGGCGTGGAGCTGTCGGGAGGCGAGTGGCAAAAGGTCGCCCTGGGGCGCGCCTACATGCGCGATGCCCAGGTGCTGATCCTCGACGAGCCGACGGCTTCACTGGACGCACGCGCCGAGTACGAGGTGTTCCTGCGGTTCGCCGAGCTGACCCAGGGCAGGATGGCCGTGCTCATCTCCCATCGCTTCTCGACAGTGCGCATGGCGGACCGGATCCTGGTGCTGCAGGGGGGTGAGCTGATCGACCAGGGGACGCACGAGGCGCTGGTGGCGCGCGGGGGCCTGTACGCCGAGCTGTTCAGCCTGCAGGCGGCGGGGTATCGGTGACGCAGAAGCCACAGTTGCTGCGCGTCAGCTTGAAGCGGGCGGCGGCCGCCGCCGAGCTGGACTTCCCCTTCTCCATCCCGGCCATTCGGAACCTGCCGCCCCTGGACCTGTCCGCCCGCGTCACGTTTTTCGTGGGTGAGAACGGCTCGGGGAAATCCACGCTGCTCGAGGGGCTGGCCGCAGCCGCCGGCCTTCCCACGGTCGGCGCCGCGGAGGTCGGCCGGGACGGCACACTCGCGGCACAGCGGCTGCTTGCGGCGCGGCTCCAGCTCACATGGACGAAGCGGACCCATCGAGGCTTCTTCCTTCGTGCCGAGGACTTCTTCGGCTTCCAGCATCGGCTCGCCGCCGAGCGGCGCGAGCTCGAGGAGCGACTCGCGGAGATCGACGTCGCCTACACCGATCGGTCGACCTACGCGAAGGGTCTCGCGGCCGGTCCCGTGCGTGCGTCGCTCGGCGATATGGAGCGACGCTACGGGCGTGATCCGGACGCCCGGTCGCACGGGCAGGCGTTCCTCAATCTGTTCCAGGGTCGGTTCGTTCCCGAGGGCCTTTACCTGCTGGACGAGCCCGAGGCTCCGCTGTCGCCCCAGAACCAGCTCGGGCTGCTCGCGTTGCTGCTCGAGTGGGTGGGCCGCGACGCGCAATTCATCATCGCGACGCACTCACCCATGCTGCTGGCATTTCCCGACGCGGCCATCTACAGCTTCGATCGCGTGCCGATCTCCGCGGTCCGATACGAGGACCTCGAGCACGTCGCGCTGACCCGTGCGTTTCTCAACGATCCCGCGGCGTTCCTGCGCAGACTGGGGGTCTAGCGGCGCTCGAGCGCGGCGACGAACGGCGCGAAGTACTCCTTCCACACGGCAGCGGCCGTGTGCGTCCCGTGCCCTCGCGTTCGCTCGCTCGTGGGAATGAGGACGTAGCGGGCGCCTTTCACCTTCGCGATGAGCCGTTCCATGAGCCCGAGCTCGGGTGGGTTGATGAAGTCATCCGCCGAGTTGATGGTCAGTACCGGAACGGTGATGCGATCGAGCGCGGGGCTGGGGTCGTAGTCGCGCGAGGCCGCGACCTGGTAGAGCAGGTCGTTGGCGTCGGTTTCGGCGAGGCGGGCGTCGATCCAGCGCGAGATGTAGGCGTCGGCGGAGTCGCGCGTGGGGCCGAGGCGCTGTTGCACGAGCGGCGCGCTCCCGGCGATGAACAGCAGCTGCAGTGCGGCGCGCAGCCCGCGCGGTTGGGTGGCGTAGTCGCCGTTCTTCCAGGCGGGATCACTCGTGATGTCGTCGATGATCAGCTTGCGCCACATCCGGTTCCGCCCCGCAATCTGGGTCGGCAGGCAGGCGAGCGGCACGAGACCGTCCATGAACGCGGGATGGCGCTCGCCCCAGAGCCAGCTGTGCATGCACCCCATCGACGTGCCCATCACCAGCAACAGATGATTCACGTGCAGGCCTTCGGTCACCAGCCGGTACTGCGCCGCCACCATGTCCTCGTAGGCGTAGTGGGGAAATCGGGCACGCAGCCCGTCGCTCGGCTTGGACGAGCGGCCGTGGCCGATGTTGTCCGGCAGAATGACGTAGTGCGTGACCGTGTCGAGCGGCTGGCCGGCGCCGTACAGCTCGCCCGCGAACACGGGTGTGAGGAACTGGCTGCCCGATCCGCCCGTCCCGTGAAGGATGAGGACGGCGTTGCGGCGCGGCCGGCCGAGCGTGCGGTAGTGGAGCCGCAGCTCGGGCAGCGTCTCCCCGCTCGCGAACCGGAAGTTGCCGATGACGAAGCTGCCGGTGTCTCCCTGTGCCGCCGCTGCGAGGAGCAGGAAGAGCCCTGGACTCATACTTTGTAGCGCTCGTGCAGCAGCGCCACGTGGTGGCGCTCGTGGCCCGCGATGATCCAGGCGATCGCGCGCACCGAGACCGCGTTGTCGCTCGCCGTCCCGCGGCGCGCCAGCGCGGCGGCGTCGAGGCCCCGGAACAGGGCGATGGTGGCGCGCCGCACGGCGTCGAGCTCGGCGGCCAGGTCCTTGAGAGAACGCGCTTCGAAGCGCCCGGCCGGCACCCACGCGTTCTCGTCGAAGCCGGGGAGCGCGATGGCGTCTCCGCGGGCGAAGCGCAACGCGCGGTAGGAGTACACGCGCTCGGTGTCGGTGACGTGCCCGATCACCTCCTTGATGCTCCATTTCCCCGGGGCGTAGCGGTACAGCGCTTTGGCCTCGGACAGGCCGCCGACGAGTGTTTGTGTCGCGCTGGCCTGATCCTCGAGCGTCCGCAGCAGGTCGCCCTCGGGGACCCTGTCGATGTACCTGCTGTAGTACGGAGCGTATTCCGCGGCGGGGGGCCGGGGGATGGCCGCGGCGGTCACGCGACCCTCCGGGGGCTCTTCGCCCCCCTGGGCTTTCCGGCCGTCGCGGCCGTGCCCCGCACCCGGGCGAGCCGCGCCTGGGCGTCGGGCAGCCGCAGGATCACCTTCTCCAACTGGTCCAGGTAGCCGGGGTTCTTGAGCGCGGCGCGCAGCTCGGCGAGGTGGGGCTCGAGGCGCCCGTACACCATGACGTGCTCCCCGTTCGTGTCGGCGAACATCTGCTCGTCGATCGCGCCGTGGAGCACGAGCGCGGCGGCCATGTTCCAGTACGTCGTCACCATGCGGTACGGCGCGCTGTTCTTGCCGCGATACATGGTGAGTATTTCCGCCGCAGTCGCGGGGTGAAAGTCCGTACGGAACCAGGCGCGGGCCTTGCGCATCACTGCCTCGCGGCGCAGGTCGTACAGCTTGAGCAGCAGATCGGCGCTCTCGTACTGGGTGGTCACAGGTGGCTCCGGATGAGCGGTTGCTCGGAAGCTACGCGGACTGCTTTCCCGCGGCGACCCAGGCCCGCCAACTCTCCTCGGCCGGGCCCACGCTCAGCTGCTGTTGGTGGCGGAACAGGGGCATGCGAAGCAGCATCTGGACTTCCTTCAGCTGCCGGTCGGGAATCGCACGGCGCCCAGCTCCACGAGCCCCTGCAGCGTCGCCTCCAGCGTTTCCACGGGGAGGCCCGCGCCCGCGGCGAGCTGCTCGAGCGTCCGTTTCCCGTCGGCCAGCTGTACCACGGCTGCTATGCCAGCGTCGCTTCGCGCCACCGCCACGCGCCCGTGCGGTGATCGCGCGACGAGCAGCTGGGTGGGCCGTGCGGCCGCCTGCGGTACCTCGGTCCAGGGCTGGAGCAGCTTGGGCAGGATGGCGGGCAGATCGAAATCCAGCTGCAACAGCGCCGTTCCCTCCACCTTCTCGGGACCGTGCCGCGCAGGGCCGCCCGCTCCCTCGGTGGGCCTATCATCCCGCCAGATGCGGGGCCCCGCCTCGACCAGCATCATCGCTTCTTCGTATCGGAGCAGATCCGCGAGGTACGCAATCGGGGCGCGGGCCGCGCCGACGTGTGCCACAACCAGCCGGGCGACCGCCTGCGCCGTCTCCCGGCTGCCGAGCACGACGCTCGGGAGCAGGAGGTCGAAGGCATCCCCTTTACAGACTGCCTCCGGAGCCCGCCCGGTGATGCGCGCCAGCGCGCGGGAATACTTGAAGAACTGGACGATGCGCTCGTAATAGAAGTGGCGCGCCAGGAAGCGCGCATAGCGCTCGACGCGGTCGGGATCGGCGAGGTTGCGGCGCCGCCAGCGGGGCGAAGCACGGTACGGCGCATCGGCGAGCGCGCGAATCACGTCGTCCTGGAGCGCGCGATCGCTCGACGAGTGGTTCACGGCATGTCCGCCGGGCTGCAGGGGCGCAACCGCACCACGGCTGTTCGCCCGTCGGAGACGACCTTTTGGCCGGAGACGTTTCGCGCTTCGGTGACCGCGCCGGGAAGACGCATGTAGTCCAGCAAGTCGCCGCACCCGCTCGCCTCGACATCCCGCACCACCCGGTCCCGCTCCCAATCGATGTGCGGCTCGATGCGATGCGTCGCCTGCGGCTCCCACGGCTTGAAAATCACCCCGACGTCCTTGTTCGCGGCGCCGACCCAGACGAGCGAGAGACTGTCGAGCAGCCAGATCCGGATGTGGTGACGAATCCGGACGTTGGGACCCGCCAGCTCGTACGCGAGGTCCTGCGGCCGTCCCTCGAAGTACTGCGTGCTGACGGGGGCCGTGATCGCCGGCCGGCTCGCGATCGCGGCAGTTACCTCCCGCGTGACGGCGAGGACGGACCGCTTTTGCGCGGGGAGCCAGCCGGCCGCTCGAAACGCGCTGTCGATTTCGGCCGACGTCCCGAGCAGCAGCACGTTGAAGGGATCTCCCAGCACGGTCCCCGAGCGGTTCTCCGAGCGCGGGACGAACGTCGGCAGCGCCGGCATCTCGGTCAGCTCGCGATGTGTCGCCACGAGGTCGCACCGCTCCCGACCTGGGAGAACGAGCGGCTCGGTGAGCCGGATGCCGCCGGTCTCGCCCGCCTGGATGCGCACCGGGGGCCCCCGGCGTAACAGCGAGAATCCGCCGAGCAACGTCACCGGGATCACGTCGAAATCGACGGCCGCCACGACACCCGCCGGCACGAGCTTCTTGCCGAGGCCGCCGACGGAGGTCCTGCCGCTGGACACGAGCCCGGAGTCGGTGACCGCGCCCGGCTTGGCGTACTCGAGCGTGTCGAGCACCCCGGCGATCGGTACCCAATGACCCGAGCGCACTTCCAAGGAGTCGAACCGCAGCCCCAGCCGGCCGTGCCGACCGAACCGGCCGCCACCCTTCGAGACCACGACCCGCCCCTTCGCCCGCACATAGGGCGGGACCAGGACGCAGGAATCCTGCACCAGGGCCCCCATCGTCTGCACCAGCACGCCCGTCCCGACGGTGTCCCTCCCGCTGGTAATCCGTTGCACGAACCGGATCGGGATGCGGGTGCCGGCGGGAATCACCACGTCGGCCGAGAGCAACGTGAGCAGCGCGAGCGCGAGCGGTTTCACAGCGCTGCCCGAATCCGTTCCACGCTTCGGAACAGGACGTCAGGCGTGAGAGAAGGAGAAAACGCATCGAACGTGACGGCCTTGGCTCGTGGGCAGCGGCTGACCGCATGTGCGGCAAAGGCAAGCATCTCGTCCGAGGGCTCGGCCGGCGCGATCCAGGGCCCGCGCAGGTCGCGGTCCTCCGCGACGCCCGCGACGTGCAGCTCCACCACATGCTCGAGCGGGAATTCGGCGAGCCACGCCTCCGGGTTGCGGTCGTGATAGTGGGCCTCGAGCCAGACGTGCGGGAGATCGAGCAGGAAGCCCGCCCCGGTCGCCTCGAAGAAGCGCCGGAGCCAGAGCGGCTCCGGCAGCTGGCTCGCCGCCACGTCGAAGAAGCCGGGAATGTTCTCCATGACGAGTGGCTGGTCCAGGCGAGCCGTGAGCGCGGTCGCGTTACGCACGAACCGGTCCAGGAACTCTTCGGTGTAGAGCGGCGGGAAAACATAGTTGAGATTGTACGCGCCGTCCGCGGTGTGGAGACACTGGAAGTGCTCCGCCACCCACGGCGAGCCGTACAGCTCCGCCAGCGCCCGCGCCCTCCCGATCGACCGCTCGTCGAGTGGCTCGGACAGCTGGCCCAGGTAGTCGTGGAGCAGCAGCGTGTAGCGCTCGCGGATCGCCGGCCACCACGGGTCCGTCGCCCCCGGCGGATCCGCCATGGCCAGATGGTCGATCCCCTCCGCCTGAGCCAGCTCCGCCCCCAGGTGCGGGTTGTAGAACGCGCCAACCATCAACCGGTTCGTCATCCGTCGTCCGCTACTAGTAACCCCTGCTCGGCGAGTTGGTCACACAAGACCTTGACCTGCGCCGCGATCATCGGCGGCCCGCCGTGGTCCGTCCACTCGGCCGCGATCGCTTCGTAGCTCTTGGAGCCGTCCAGCTGGTCGACGACATGGCGCTCCCGAACGCCCCAGTCCGCGGCGAGGACGCGGGCGCGCTCGGTGGCGCGCACCGGACGGAACACGTCGCCCACCACGGCGTCGACCGCGGCCACTTCGTCGGGCGTGAGGCCGAGGTCGGCCGCTCCGACGTTCTGGTCCACCTGGGCCGCGGTCCGCGCCCCCGCGAGCACGATCGAGACCCCCGGGCGCTGCAATAGCCACGCCAGGGCGAGAGCGCCGAGCGACGTGGCGCGGCGACGGGCGAGGGGCTCGAGCCGCTCGATCGCGGCGCGGCGCCGGGCGAATTCTCGGCCCTTGAACCAGTAGAGTCCAGCGCGGTGGTCGCCCGCCGGGAACGGCGGCGGTGCGGTGTACTTGCCCGTCAGGAGCCCGGCGGCGAGTGGCCGATAGGCCAGGAAGGCCAGCCCGCGTTCGCGGCACAGCGGCAGCTCGCGTTGCTCCACGTCGCGGTCGAACAGGTTGTAGGGTCCCTGGTAGGCGGCCAGGGGCACGAGCTCGAGCGCACGGGCGAGCTGGAGGTGCGTGGCGTTGCAGAGCCCGATCGCGAGCGCCTTGCCCGCGTCCTGGAGCCGGTGCAGGTCGTCGAGCCGCCACTCCCAGCGCTCGATCGCCTCGTGCAGCTGCACCAGGTCTACGTAATCCGTTCGCAGACGGCGCAGTGACGCTTCGAGCGAGGTGCGCGGGTCATCGCGCGGTCCGACCTTGGTGGCGATGGCGACGCGGTCGCGATTCGCGCGGAGTGCCCGACCGAGCAGGGCCTCCGAGGCGCCGTCGCCGTAGGCCGGGGCCGTATCGAAAAACGTGACGCCGCGCTCCACGGCTCGCGCCACGGCTGCGAAACGGTCGGGCTCGTGGGTGGCGGGGCCCCAGGCCGCGCCCCCTACCGCCCAGGCCCCGAACCCGAGGCGTGGCTCGGAGGTCCGGAAACGCGGAGGGGGCCCGACGTCAGGCCGGGCCCCCGGGCGCATCAGAGCCGCTCCCTCAGGAGTGGCAGGTGGGTACCAGCTCGGCCGTCTCGACGATCTCGGGACGATGACAGCTGGGCACGAGTTCCTGCATTTCGACGATCTGCATCGCTTCCTCCTTACGGATGAGCCAGGCAAAACAGCTAGTCGATGAATCCTATGGGTTGCCGCCACACCCGTCAACCGGTAATTCTCAACGCGCCTATGATCGCGATTCACGTGCTGCTCACCGAGAACCAGCTCGCGGCCGAGTTCGTCGCAGCCTTCGAGGCGCGGAGCCTGCCCGAGAAATTCTTCTACTGGCTGCCGCTGTCGGTGCGGGCGTGGCTCGCCCTGTGCTCGGACGGCGCCTATCGCAATTTCGTGCGCTCGCGCTCGTTGATCGCGCGCACGGCTCCCGAGCTGGCCCGACTCTACCCGGCGGCGCCCCTCGAGGTCCTGAGCCTCGGCGCGGGACAGGGCGACAAGGATCTGCTGCTGCTCGAGGCGCTGCGCGAGCAGGGCGCGCGCAGCGCGTACATTCCGGTGGACACCAGTCAGGCGCTGCTCGAAATGGCGTGCGGCGGCGCGCTGCGCGCCGGCATCGCGGCCCAGGGGATCAAGGCCGACTTTACCAGGCCCGAGCAGCTCCTCTCGCTTGCCGCGGAGCCGGAAGCGCCGCCGCGCCTCGTCCTGCTGCTCGGAAACACCCTCGGCGCGTTCGATCCCATCGCCGCCGCCCGCCAGCTGCGGCAGCTGCTGCGTGCCGACGACGCGCTTCTCGTGGACGGCGAGCTGTACGCCGGCGACGCCACCGTCGCGGGCTACGACAACCCGCTCAACCGCCGGTTCGCATGGGCGCCGCTCCACTCGGTCGGGATCGGCGACGCGGACGGCGCGCTCGTCTTCGAGGCCAGAGACGATCCGCGGCTGCCCGGCCTGCACCTCATCGCGAAGCACTTCAGCGCGACCCGCGCCGTGGAGGCCCGGATGGGGGGGGGCGGCGAAGCGGTGCGCATCGGCCGCGGAGAGCGGCTCGAGATGAATCACTCGTACAAGTACGCCGCCGACACCCTCCTGCGGATTCTCTCCGACGCGGGGCTCGCCGTGCGCTGGCAGGCTGCGAGCGACGACCAGCGGTTCCTCATGGCGCTCGCTTCCCCCGCGTGACGACGCCCCTCGAGGTGCAGGGGCTCGGCTATGAGCTGCCGGGAAAGGGGACAGGGGAAATGAGAAGGGGACGCTTCCTGGTGCACGATGTCTCCTTCACCGTGGGCGCAGGCGAGACGCTCGTGCTGCTCGGGCGCAGCGGCTCCGGCAAGACCACGACCCTGAAGCTCATCAATCGTCTGCTCGAGCCGTCCGCCGGCGAGGTGCGCATCGCTGGAGCGCGCGCACGCGATCTGGCGGCGACGCGTTTGCGACGCCGCATCGGGTACGTCATCCAGGAGGTGGGGTTGTTCCCGCACTTCACGGTGGCACGGAACGTGGGGCTGGTGCCGCGGCTCGAGGGATGGGAGCCGCGGCGCATCGCGGAACGGGTGCGCGAGCTCCTGGCGGTCGTGGGCCTGGACCCCGACACCTTCGCCTTGCGCTATCCGCATCAGCTCTCGGGCGGGCAGCGCCAGCGCGTGGGTGTGGCACGCGCCCTCGCAGCCGACCCGCCCCTGCTCCTGCTGGACGAGCCGTTCGGCGCGCTGGACCCGATTACGCGCGTGGAGCTGCAGCGCGAGTTTCAGGCCCTGAAGCAGCGCCTCGGCCAGGCGATGGTGTTCGTCACGCACGACGTGCGCGAAGGGCTGATGCTCGGGACGCGCATCGGGCTCATGCGACAGGGGAAGCTCGTGTTCCTCGGCACGTCGGACGAGTTCCGGCGGTCGGAGAACCCGGAGTGCCGGGCCTTCATGGAGGCCGCGTGACACCGAGGGCGTCGTGAATCTTTGGCAGTTCTACGCCCGCAATTCCGGGGAAGTTCTGGGACTCGTGGGACAGCATGTGTCGCTGGTCGCGAGCTCGACCGCCATCGCGATCGTCGTTGGGGTGCCCGTCGGCATCGCGCTCACGCGGCGGCCCGCCTGGCGGGCGCCGGTGCTGGGACTCGCCAACGTATTCCAGACGATCCCGAGCCTCGCCCTGTTCGGGTTTCTGATCCCGCTTCCCTTCATCGGCGGGATCGGGGCGACGACGGCGATCGTCGCGCTGGTCGTCTACGCGCTGCTCCCGATCGTCCGGAACACCTACACGGGGCTCGCCGGCGTGGACCCGGCGGTGCGCGAGGCCGGGCGGGGGATGGGCATGACCGACTGGCAGCTTCTCACGCAGGTCGAGCTCCCGCTCGGGCTGGGCGTGATCCTGGCGGGCGTGCGCGTCGCCACCGTGGTGAGCGTGGGGACGGCGACGATCGCGGCCGCCATCGGCGCCGGCGGGCTCGGCGTGTACATCTTCCGCGGCGTGGCGGTGGTGGACGACACCCTGATTCTGGCCGGCGCGCTGCCCGCCGCGCTGATGGCCCTCGCGGCGGACGGCCTGCTGGGCCTGGCGGAGCGACGGTTCGCGTGGCGAGCGCAGTGAGGCGCGGACCGGCGGACGGGCGGACAGTGGGACGGTGGCTCTGCTCGGTCGCTGTGATCTTTGCGGGATGCGCCCATCGCGACCGGATCGTGGTGGGCTCCAAGAACTTCACCGAGTCCGACCTGCTGGGCGAGATCGTGGCGCAGCAGATCGAGCGACGTGCCGGGCTGCCGGTCGAGCGCCGCTTCCATTTGGGCGGTACGTTCGTCTGCCACCAGGCCATCACGGCGGGCCAGATCGACCTCTACGTGGAGTACACGGGGACGGCGTACACCGCCGTCCTGAAGCACGTACCGGTGGCCGTTCCCGACAGCGTCTATCGCTCCGTGGTGAGGGACTACCTGCAGCGCTTCGGGCTCGTGTGGGGCAAACCGCTCGGGTTCAACAACACGTTCGCCATCAGCGTGCGGCGCCGCGACGCTGCACGCTATGGCCTGAGGCGCATCTCCGACCTGGCGCGCCCGGCGCCCCGCTGGAAGGCGGGATTCGGCTACGAGTTCCTCGAGCGCGCCGACGGCTTCCGGGGGCTCGCGGCCACGTACGGTCTGCGGTTCGCGTCTCCCCCGATCGCGATGGACCTGGGGCTCACCTATCGCGCGCTCGCGCAGGGGAAGGTGGACGTGATCGCCGGGAACTCCACCGACGGCCAGATTCAGGCGCTCGACCTCGTGGTGCTGGAAGACGACCGCCATTATTTCCCGCCATACGAAGCCGCACCGGTGATCCGTCAGGCGGCGCTCGCGCGGCACCCGGGCGTCGGTGCGGCCCTCGAAGAGCTCGCGGGCCGCATCTCCGATAGCGAGATGCGGCGGCTCAACGCCCGCGCGGACGTGGCGCACGAAGACATCGCGACCATCGCGCGTGACTGGCTGAAGATCAACCTGCCGTGAAGGCGCGCCTGCAGCTGGTGCTCGCCGCGCTCTGCTTCTCGACCGCGGGCGCGGCCATCAAGTGGTGCGCGTTCGGCGCCTCGCAGATCGCCGCGTTCCGCGCCCTGGTGGCGATGCTCGCGATCCTCGTGCTGATCCCCGAGGCCCGGCAGCGGTGGAGCTGGCGCGTCGGGCTCGTAGGCGTCGCCTACGCGGCCGCGGGTCTGCTGTTCGTGTTCGCGAACAAGCTGACGACCGCCGCCGATACGGTATTCGTCCAGGCGACGAACCCGCTGTTCGTGGTCGCGCTGGCGCCGTGGCTCCTGAAGGAGCGGGTGCGAGCGGCGGACCTGGCGTTCATGGGGGTGCTCGCGGTGGGCCTGGCCCTGCTGTTCGTGGGCGGGCACCGGCGCTTCGCCACGGCGCCCGATCCCTTTGTCGGCAACGTGCTCGCCGCGGGGAGCGCGGTGGCGTGGGCGTTCACGGTCACGGGCTACCGCTGGCTCGCGCGCCAAGGGAACGCATACGGCGCGGGCCACGGCCCGATCGCCGCCGCCGCGGCGTGCGGCAACCTGATCGTGTTCCTCGTGTGCCTGCCCGGAGCCTTGCCTTTCGCCGCCGGCCGGGGCGCCGACTGGCTGATCGTGATCTACCTCGGCGTGTTTCAGCTCGGCCTCGCCTACGTGTTCCTGTCGCGCGCCATCACCCGGGTACCCGCGCTCGAGGCCTCGCTGTTCTTGCTGGTCGAGCCGGTGCTCAGCCCCGTGTGGGCGTGGCTCGCGCACGGTGAGACGCCGGGGCCGCTGGCGGCCATCGGGGGCGCCGTGATCCTGACGGCGACGGCGCTCAAGTCGTGGCGCGACACGGCCGTGGTGGCGGCGTGAGTGAGCGGATCATCCGCACCTATTTCGCCATCACGGGACTGTTCAACCTGGCGATGTCGCTCATCTGGGGGATCGACACCCTGTTCAAGATGGGCGCCGGGCTCGACATCCAGCAGGTGCTCTTGACCAACGCCGCGTTCACGCTCGGCTCCATGGTGTTCGAGATTCCGACCGGCGTCGTGGCGGACACCGTGGGACGACGCGCGTCGCTGCTGTTGTGTCTCGTCACGCTGTTCACCACGACATTGTTGTACGTCACCTGCGCCTGGCGAGGGTGGGGGTTCGGGGGGTTCATGTGGATCTCGGTGCTGCTCGGGCTGGGGTCGGCGGCGGCTTGCTGGGCGACGTCAGGCTCTACATCCCGTACTTGGTGCGCGCGGGTCTCGTCGTGCCGCTGTTCCTGCTGGCGTGGTTTCGCATGCCGGAGCTGGGATTCACGCCGCGGGCACTGGAGCTGCGCCGCGTGGGGCCCGAGCTCCGGCGCGTTTTCGTCGAAGGTTTGCGCCACGGACTGCGCAGTCCGGTCCTCCGGCCCGTGATGCTGGCGTCGCTCGTCTCGATGAGCTTCATGATCTTCGGTTTCTACAGCTGGCAGCGCTACTTCCTCGATCTGCTGGGGCGCGACGTCGTATGGGTGGACGGAGTGATCAGCGCGCTGGTCGGCCTGAGCCTCATCGTGGGCAACACACTCGTCGCGCCGGTCTCCCGTGTCGTGCGGACGCGGACCGGAGTGCTCATGCTCTCGACGGGGGCCCAGGCCGTGCTCGCGGTGGCCTGTGGCCTGCTCACGAACTTCTTCGCCGTCGTATCGCTGTATCTGCTCTACGGGGTGGCCGTCGGGCTCGCGATGCCCGTCAAGCAAGCCTACCTCAATGCGCACATCCCCTCGGCCCAGCGGGCGACGATCATCTCGCTCGACTCGATGTTCGCGAGCAGCGGAGGCGTGCTGGGACAGACGGCGTGGGGCTGGGTCGCGCGGACGCGATCCATCGGTGCGGCGTGGGCGGGGAGTGGGGTGACGCTGCTGCTGGGGATCCCCCTGTACTGGTTGGCACGGCGGAGGGACCGGCATTTGGACAGCATAGACTAGACGCACAGACGCAGCAGACGCACAGGGGTGAACAGTGGGAGTGAACAGGTAGTCCTATCCACTCCGTTCTGTTCTCCCCTGTGCGTCTGCTGCGTCTAGTAGTTGCCTTGCCCGCCTTACCGCGTGCTGTCTTTCTTCTGCTCCTGGTGTACGTCCTTGCGGTCCTGTCTCAGATCCCGGCGATCCCGGCGTGCATCGCGCACGTCGTGGCGCCGATCGCGACGATCCCGCCGCAGATCGCCCGCGTCGCGCCGCGCGTCCGTCGTATCACCAGTCTTCAGGTCCTGTCGCACGTCCCGACGATCCTGCCGGATGTCCCTGGTGTCGTGCCGGATGTCCTTGCGGTCGCCGCGCAGCTCGCGGCGGTCATGGCGCACTTCCTTATGGTCCTGCTTCACGTCGTTCGAGTCCTGGGCGGAGAGCACTCGAGGGGCGCTCACGGCGAGCGCCAGCACGGCGAAGACGGCGAATAGACGTCGCATACAGGTGGTCCCGGTTAAGGTCGGAGATAAGACCCGGGCAGCGGCGGCAGCGTTAACAGCGTGACGCCGATCACACAGGTACCCGCTAGCGCTGCTTGAACTTGGGCAGCTGGGCGCGGTGGCGCTTCAGGAATTCCTCGTACAGGTGGCTATCCGTGTAATCCCGAATCTCGCCGATCCGATCTCCCCGGAACCTGAGGATGCAGCAGGTCCGCTGGTCCATCACGTCCTGCGGGTCGGACTGCAACCACGAGCGTTCGCGGATCTCGACGATCACCCGCTCTTCCGCCTCATACCAATCGCGCCAGACGTCCTCGTATCCCCAGTCCGCGGCGCCCAGTCCGGGCTCGCGGTTCCAGAGGGCATCGAGCACCGCCTCGCGGCCGCGCCACTCGCCGCCGATCCGGACGGCGCCCGCCACCCAATAGACGATGTCATCCGTGAAGTAGCTCCCCGTTTCCGCTCGGTTTCCCGCGAACAGCGCCTTCTCGTAGGCTTTGGCCACCTCCATGCGACGGCTCATACGGTCATCTCCTCGCTCCCTTCCGGCTCGGGCAGGGTGCTCGCCTTGCGGCCAGCCCGCTCCATGGGCTTGTCCATCTCCGCCTTGTGCCGATCGATGATGGACCAGAAGTCGAGCGCGCGGTCGAGCAGCTCGTAGGCGGCCTCCTTGAGCGTGTCGCTCATCTTCACCTGCCGCACGTTGTTCTGCATGTCCTCCGCGTCCCAGCCGCGCGAGTGCGCGATGAACGGGAACGGCGGGAACACGAAGCCGAGCTCGGCCCAGAAGGTGAACATCGCGCCCGCCACGGCCTGGATGTTGTCCTGACCGCCGGTGATGATGAAGGCCGCGACCTTGTTCTTGATCAACACCTGGTTGCGGATGGTCACCTGGTTCTGCACGCAGTTCAGCCGCTCGATCATCTTGTAATACAGCGACGACGCGTTGCCCCAGCGGATGGGCGTGCCGATCAGCACGACGTCCGCCCAGTGCACCAGTCCCTCGTACACGGTGGCGAGCTGGTCGTCGGGATCACGCTCGGTGATGGCGCAGGGCCAGGTGCAGGCGTGCGCCGCCTTGGAGTAGTTGCCCTCGCAGTGCCGGAACTTGAGATCGCGCAGCTTGACGTATTGGGTGTCCGCTCCGCGGCGCCGCGCCTGGTCGAGCGCGTGGTCCAGCAGGGCGTCGGATGTGGAGAAGCGCGGGTTGACGTCGTCCATCGCAGTGGTGGAGACGAGCAGCACGCGCGCCGGAGCGCCCACGGGCTTCGCGTGCTGCTCGAGCAGGTGCGACGGCTTGTGCTTGACGAGCCTGCGGGGCATCACCGGCGGGGTCTGCACGTACACGCCGTCGGGCCGCTCTTCCACAGCGAACACGGGGACCTGCTCTTCATCGTAGCCTTCGGGCCCCTTGCCCGTGATCACGCTGTACTCCCACGCGTGCCAGGGGCACATCACGAACTCGCCGTGCAGGCGGCCTTCGGCGAGCGGTCCCCCCTTGTGGTTGCAGGTGTTGCCGATCGCCCGGAACCGGCCATCGTGGAAGAAGAGGGCGACCGACCAGCGGTCGAGCTTGACGGCGCAGGGAACGCGCGAGCGCAGCTCGGCCGTGTCGCCGAGGCGGTGCCAGGTTGCCATGGGACGCTTCCGTTGGAGGCCGTGTAGATTCTAGCCCCTATGCCCGCAACCCGCTCGCGCGTCGCCGTCATTTTCTTCACGGTCCTGATCGATCTCATCGGGTTCGGGATCATCATCCCGATCCTCCCCTACTACGCGCAGCGGCTGGGGGCGAGCGGTTTTGGGTTGGGTGCGTTGCTCGGGGTGTTCTCGGCCATGCAGTTCGTGGCGACGGCGTTCTTGGGCCGCACGTCGGACCGCGTGGGACGCCGCCCCATCCTCCTTACGACCATGCTCGTCAACGCCCTCGGCTACGTGCTGTTCGCGGCCGCGCACTCCTACCAGGTGCTGTTTTTCGCGCGCGTCGTCTCGGGGCTCGCGGGCGGCAACATCTCCGCGGCGCAGGCCTACATGGCCGACATCACGACGCCGGCGGAGCGGTCGCGGGGGATGGGCATGATCGGCGCCGCGTTCGGACTCGGCTTCATCATCGGTCCCGCGCTCGGCGGGCTGTCGGCGCACTACCTCGGGCCGTCCGCACCCGGACTCGTGGCCGCAGCCCTGTCGCTCGCCAACTTCGCATCCGCGTACTTCGTGCTCCCCGAGTCGCTCAAGACGGAGCATCGCACCGAGCGGGAGCTGTGGGACTTCTCGCACATCGGCGACGCGATCCGGCACCCGCGGCTCGCGCCGCTCATGATGGCCTGGGCGCTCGCGCCCTTCGCGTTCTCCGGCTACACGGTCGCGATTCCCTTGTGGGCAAACGTGACCTTCGGCTGGCGCGAGCAGCAGCTCGGGTGGTTCTTCACGGTGATCGGCGTGACGGCGGCGATCGTGCAGGGATACGGGTTCGGCAAGCTCGCGCGCCGGTTCGGCGATCGCCGGCTCCTGATCGTGGGCGGGTTCGGCATGGCGGCGACCATCGCCTTGGTGCCGGCGCTGCACTCCAGTGCTGCGCTGTACGCCTGGACGGCGGCGCTGGCGTTCTCGAACAGCATCTTCGGACCCGCCGCGACCGGGCTGGTCTCCGTGTTCGCCGATCCCACCGAGCAGGGGACCGTGCTCGGTGCAGCGCAGGCCCTGGCGGCCCTGGGTCGCCTGCTCGGGCCGCTCGTGATGGGCGCGGTGTACGACGCGTCGCGCCCGGCGGCGTTCCTGGTCGCAGGGGCGGTGATGGCGCTGGGGGGCGCCGCCACGCTGCGCGTGCCCAAAGCGGTAGACGGCGAGACGGCGAGGCAGACGGCTAGACGTCTAGACGCCCAGCGGCGGTGAGGCTCTAGGGTCCAGTTAGGCCTACCTCCACGCTCACGCCTACAACCCGGGAGGCGTCTAGCCGTCTAGCCGCCCGCCTAGCCGTCTGGGACCTGTGACGTTCATATTCTCCTCACCCCCAGCAGGAGTTGCATGCGCTTATGCGCGTGTACAAGACGCCGGAGATCCGCAACGTCGCGGTCGTCGGCCACGGCGCGAGCGGCAAGACCTCCCTCGTCGATGCCCTCGCGTTCGTGGCCGGTACGAACAAGCGTCACGGGTCCGTGAAAGACGGGACCGCCCTCACCGATTACACGCCCGACGAAATCGAACGCAAGTACTCGATCAACCTCGCCCTCGCCGTGGCGGAATGGCTCGACACCAAGCTCAACCTCATCGACACGCCGGGCTACCTCGATTTCACCGGCGAGGCGCTGGCGGGTGTCCACGCGGCCGATGGGGCCGTGGTGGTGCTCTCCGCCACCGGCGGCGTGGAGGTGGGCACCGAGAAGGTGTGGGACTACTGCGAAACGCGCGGCATCCCGCGGCTGTTCTTCGTGTCCCTGATGGACAAGGAGCACGCCGACTTCGAGCGGGTCTACGCCCAGGTCAAGGAGCGGCTCACGCCGAAGGTGATCCCGGTGGAGATCCCGGTGGGCGAAGGCCCCGACTTTCATGGGATCATCAACCTCTTCTCGAAGAAATGCCACCTGTACAAGAAGGGGACGAAGGCGGGCGAGTACGAGGAGGTGGACGTACCACCGGAGTATCAGGCGCGGTTCGAGCGCTACTCCAAGGAGCTGATCGAGCGCATCGCCGAGACGGACGACATCCTGCTGGAACGCTACCTCGGGGGTGAGGAGATCGGCCGGGACGAGGCGATCGCCGCCATGAAGGCCGGTATGGCGAAGGGCGAGCTCTTCCCCCTGTTCTGCGGGGCCGCCGAGCTCACCTATGGCATGCGCGCGCTGCTCACGAAGATGGTGGAGCTCCTCCCCACGCCGCACGAGCGGCCGGCCATCGAGGCGCAGCAGTGGGGGAGCGCGGAGCGCGTGACGCTCAGGGCCGAGGACGGAGGGCCGTTCGTGGCACAGGTGTTCAAGACGATCTCCGAGCCGCACGTGGGCGACGTGACGTTCTTCCGGGTGTATTCCGGGACCGTGAGGAACGGCCAGGACGTCTACAACGCGCCCCGGGAGGCGGTGGAGAAGCTCAATCATCTGTGCGTCACGGTCGGCAAGGACCGCTTCGAGATCCCGGAGCTGCACGCGGGCGACATCGGCGCGGTCGCGAAGCTGCGCGATACGCATACCAACGACACGCTGTCCACCAAGGACCATGCGATCGTGCTGCCCAAGATCCCGTTCCCCGAGCCGGTGATCACCGAAGCCATCGACGTGAAGCAACGAGGGGAGGAGGAAAAGCTCTCGAACGGCCTGCACAAGCTCCATGAAGAGGACCCGACGTTCCAGCACGAGTACTCTGGCGAGCTGGGGCAAACGCTGATCCGCGGCCTGGGGGAGCGGCACCTCGAGATCATCGTGGGCCGGCTGGCGCGCAAATTCGGCGTGCACGCCCTGATCGGGCGGCCCAAGATCGCCTACCGCGAGACGTTTCGCGCCAGGGCGGAAGGCCAGGGGAAGCACAAAAAGCAGACCGGCGGGCGCGGGCAATACGGGGACTGCTGGATCCGCATCGCGCCGCTGCCGCGCGGGTCGGGCTTCCAGTTCGTGGACCAGATCGTGGGCGGCGTGATCCCGCGCCAGTACATTCCCGCCGTGGAGCGCGGCGTCCAGGAGGCGGCGGCGCGGGGGCCGGTGGCCGGCTATCCGGTCGTGGACTTCAAGGTCGAGCTGTACGACGGCTCCTACCACGACGTCGATTCGAACGAAATGTCGTTCAAGATGGCCGGCATCCTGGCGTTCCGGAACGTGAGCCCGAACTGCAGACCGGTGCTGCTCGAGCCGATCCTGGAGCTCGAGGTGTGGACGCCGGACGAGTATCAGGGAGCGGTGATGGGCGATCTCTCGTCGCGGCGCGGTCAGATTCTCGGCACCGAGCCGGACGGGCGGCAGGTGAAGATCAAGGCGCTGGTCCCCGAAGCCGAGCTCGACCGCTACGCAACGACGCTGCACTCGATCACGCACGGCCGCGGGACGTATCGCTCGAAGTTCCACGTCTACCAGGAAGTCCCGCCCGATGCGGCGCAGAAGGTCGCGGAGGTGCGCAAGAAAGAGCTGGAGGAGGCGAAGGCATGAGAATCTCGTGCCTGTGTGTCGCTCTCGCGGCCACGGGTTGCGTGCGGCCCGATAAGGGGTCCGCAACGTCCGACACGACCGTCACGCGCCCGGAGTCCGCCGCCGCCGTCGCGCCACCGGCGTCCCCGTCACCGGCTCCAGCGTCGACGCCGACGCCGACGATGCCGACCGCCACGAAGGTCGCCACGGTGCAGGGGTTCCTCGCACCGGAATCGGTGTTGCACGACAGCGCGCAGGACATCTACTTCGTCTCCAACATCAACGGCAGCCCCATGGCGAAGGACAACAACGGCTTCATCAGCCGGGTACGGCCGGACGGGGCGGTCGAGAACCTCAAGTTCGTCGAGGGCGGGCGCAACGGCGTCACCCTCAACGCGCCGAAAGGGCTGGCCCTCGAGGGCGACACGCTGTGGGTCGCCGATATCGACGCCGTACGGGCGTTCGACGCGAAGACGGGCGCCCCAATCGACACCGTGAGCTTGAGCAAGCTCGGGGCGGTGTTCTTGAACGACATCGCGGTCGGCCTCACCGGCGCACTGTACATCACCGACACCGGGATCCGGTTCGACGACGTGGGCAACGTGTTGCATCCGGGGCCGGATCGCGTCTTCCGCGTGGGACCGGACCGGGCGGTGACCCAGGCCATCCGCGGCGACACGCTGGGTCGCCCGAACGGGATCGCCGTGGATCCGGTGGGGAAGCGCTTCATCATCGTCGAGTTCGGGGGACGATACGTGCTCGCCTGGAAGCCCGGGGACAAAGGGCCGAGCGTGGTCGCGAAGGGCCCGGGCGGCTTCGATGGAGTCGTCGTCGCCGGGGGCCGGATCATGGTGTCGAGCTGGGCCGATTCCACCGTGTCGAGCTACGAGACGGGGCAGGAGGTGCGACTGGTCGCGGGCATTCCCAGCCCCGCCGATATCGGCTACGACGCGAGGCGGAATCGCCTGCTGATTCCGGTATTGCAGGGGAATCGCGTAGAGATCTGGCAGCTGCCATAGCGCCGACTCACCCGCGCAGGTTCATGTCGCGCGGACGCAACAGGCACGGCGACGCGGCCGGGTGAGGGCGACCCTTCCCGCGAGGTGTAAATCTTGCTATCACTGCAGAGCCGCGTTCTTGAGGTGAGACTCCGGTGTTCGACGTCGGCGGCAGCAGTCGGCAAGAAATCCGAATCGTCATGGCAGACGATCACGCCGTCGTGCGCGCGGGGCTCCGGGCGCTGCTGGAGAAGCAGCCGGGCTTCGTCGTGGTCGGCGAGGCCGAGACTGGCGGCGAGGCGGTCGCCCTGACGGCCTCACTGCGTCCCCACGTAGTCCTGATGGATCTCGCCATGCCCGGGGAAGGCGGCATCGACGCCACACGTCGCATCACGATGCTCGGCCTGGGGACCAAGGTCCTGGTGATCACCGCGCTGCCCCAGGAGCAGCAGTTGTGCGACGCGCTCGAAGCGGGCGCCAGCGGGTTCCTGCGCAAGGACGCGTCGGTAGAAGAGCTCTCGCGCGCGATCCGCACCGTGGCGGGCGACCGGCTCTTCCTCGACGAGGACGCCGCCCGTCTGGTCGTGCTGCAGCGCTATCGCAAGACGGGCCAGATCGACGACGAAAAAGCGGCGGCGGAGCGGCTGAGCCGCCGTGAGCGCGAAGTCCTCGCCTTGCTCGCCCTGGGACACAGCTCCAAGGAAATCGGCCAGAAGCTGTCGCTCAGTCCGAAAACGGTGGACGAGTACCGTGCACGTCTCAAGGATCGCCTCGGACTGACGCGCCGGCCGGAGCTGGTGCGGTTTGCGCTGCGCACGGGGCTGCTGGTCGAGCCCGGGCCCGCCGGGCCCGTCACTCCCAACCTTCCGTCTTCACCTCCGCGAGCACCGACTCCAGGGGGTTGAGCTCCAGCTCCGTCGGCTGCGCCGGCAGCAGCAGGGTCGCCTCGGTCCGCGGTCCGTGCACGTTTACTCGCACCCAGGCGTGCCCGCCGCCGGCGAGTTCGATCCGGAGCGGTACCGGCATGACGAAGTCCTTGGGCACGTCCTCCTGGCGGATCCGGATGCGCAACGCGTACCGGTGCTCGGGCGTCGAGTCGGCGTGCCACGACAAGATGTAGGTCGGAATGGCCGTCCCGTTCACCCACTCGTCGAAGAACCAATCCATGGGCAGCCCAAGGTGCCTCTCGACGACGCGTTGAAAGTCCCGTGTGGTCGCCCGGCGGCCGCGGTACTGCTGGTAGAAGTCCTGCATCATGGCCGAGAAGGCGTCCTCCTTCATGTTCCGGAATTCGAGCATCAGGTTCCGCAGCATCTGGACCACCCACGCGCCCTTCTCGTAGACCATCACCTGGTAGTCGTCGGGACGGACCTCGGCCACGCGCGAGCCCAGCCCGGTCGGCAGCGCGTCGCCTCGCTTGGCCCGGATGTCGCGGCGCCAGTCTTTCAGGTGTTTGAAGAACTTCTCGTTGTCGTTGAGCACGAGCTGCATGTACCAGAGCCCGGCGAAGTCGGCGAACCCCTCCGAGAGCCACGCGTCCCGATAGGTGGCCGGCTCGACCCCGATGCCCCACCACTGGTGCGCCATCTCGTGCGCCCGGAACATCTCCTCGGCGCCGTTCTCGCGGATCGACTGGAACGTCGCCCAGGAGAGGTGGATCAGTCCCGGGAACGCCTGCCCGTGTCCGTATGGGATCTCGGTGGCGTAGTAGCGCTGAAACAGAGGCGGGCCGAACACGCGGGTGAAGAACGCGAGGCTGTTCGCCACGTCGGCGCCCACGACCTGCTCGGGATCGCGCTGCCCCAGGAGGAGGCTGCGCAGACGGATGTGGGCTTCCCGGTTGAGATGCACGGTCACCGGCGGGATGCGGGGGTCGGTGATCTGGAACTCGCTGAAGGGCCCGACGTTGAACGATGCTACGAACGCCGGCCGCTCGCTGACCCAGTGCGTGGTGCGTACGTCGCCCTCGACCCGCGTGTCGACCAGCCGACCGCTGCTCGCGAGCAGGTACTTGGCCGGCGCGTGAAAGGTCAGATCCATGTCCGCCGCCTGCCCCGACCCGTACGTCGGGGCGCCATAGCGCGGGAACCAGAGACTGGCGGACTTCAGGAAAAACCAGTGATCTATGGCCGGCGGCAGGGCTCGCCGCACCGAGTCGCGCCAGCGGCGCGGGATCGAGTCGATCCACATCCGCTCGATCTGCTCCATGAGCGAGCCGAATGTGATGAGGTCGCCATGGTAGGCGATGCGCAGGGATCGTGTCTGGCCGGCGGCGAGCGGCGTCGCGAATCGCACCCACAGCTCCGGGCTGTGCTTGGCCCGGAAGAAGCTGTCCGCCGACCCCGTCTCGTCGAGCACCGAGTCGACCTTCAACTCGTGGTATAAGAGGAACGGCACCCAACGCACGCCGTCGCGCCGCGCGGCCACGCGGATCGAGGCTTTCGCCGAGAAGTCCAGGTCCTTCCCGAGGGTCGTTTCCACCTGGTAACGCTCGAGCTTCAGCGGATCCGGGCGCTCGACGCCCACGACCACGCTGTCCTGGAGATCCTCGACTCGTGGAAACTGCGATACGATCTGGACCTTCTGCCTATCGAGCTTGCCGCCCCGGAGCAGCGCGATCTGCTCCGGCTGCTCGGGATCGACCTGGAACATCAGGTCTTCACCGTGTGCGCGCTTGACGTGACCGTAGAAGAAGCCGTTGGCATACCCGTTCAGGAGCGCGCTCATCAGGGCGGAGCTCTCCGCCTCGTGCGAGCGTCCCTCGAGCAGACGATCGCGCGCGTCGCCCACGGGCCCCGTCGCGTCGCCGCCGACGGACCCGGGGCCGAAGCTGAGCTGGCGCGTGAGCTCCCACAGCGTGGAATCCGTGAACACCAGGACCGCGGCGGTAATCTCGGTGTTCAAGACCGAGTCGCCGAGCAGTGGCTGAGCTGGGCGCGCTCGACCGCCAGCGGCGGTACGAACGAGACCGCGCCCCGACCGACGAATACCGCGCCCATCGTGCGGCCCGCGACGGGGGTCAGGAGGTAGAGCCGGCCTTCGGCGAAGCGGAACTGGATGGCATCACGCTGGAGCGTGAGGTTCTTGACGGTAGCGACGCTGTCGCCCCGCGGCGCCAGCTCGCGCAGCGCCTCGAACACGGGCTCGTAGCGTTCGGCGGCGGCGTCGCTGGCGAGCACCGGCGGCGCTGGTGCCCCCGTGTCCAGTCGCTGGGCGCTCGCGGGCGTGACCAGGCCGCAAGGGCACAACAGCGCGACAGCAGCGAGACGGCAGGAGGACGTCACGCGTGGCTCCGACGCTGGTCGGAGCAAGAAATGTGGCCCCGCCGCCAGCCTCATGACTCAGCAGCGGATGTCGCGTCCCCGCCACAGCCATGACGAGCTAGCCGACGAGAATCGGCTCCTCGCGGGCGGGCTGCCGGTACACGTAGCGCTGGCCGGCGTAGTTCCGCAGCACCACCGCGTCATCGGTGAGCGACTCGACGTACTCGGGGAGGAGCGGGATCTTGCCGCCGCCGCCGGGGGCGTCGATCACGAAATGGGGCACGGCGAGCCCCGACGTCCAGCCACGCAACGCGCGGATGATCTCGAGGCCCTTTTCGACGGTCGTCCGAAAGTGCTCCGCGCCGGCGACCTGGTCGCACATGTAGATGTAGTAGGGCCGGACCCGGGCGGCGAGCAGTTTCTGCATCAGGAGCTTCATGACCGCGACGTCGTCGTTCACGCCCTTCAGAAGGACGGTCTGGCAACCGAGCGGGATGCCGGCGTCGGCGAGCCTGCCCAGGGCCTCGACGGCGGCGGGCGTGAGCTCGTCCGGATGGTTGAAGTGCGTGTTGATGTAGAGTGGATGGTACCGCCGCAGGATGCCGCACAGCTCCGGGGTGATGCGCTCCGGGAGATGGCACGGCACGCGGCTCCCGATGCGGATGATCTCGAGATGTGGGATCGCCCGCAGGCGGCGGCACAGGTCGTCGATGCGGCGGTCGGAGAGGAGCAACGGGTCGCCTCCCGACATGATCACGTCGCGGATCTCGGAGTGCGCTTCGAGGTAGCGGAACGCCGACTCGAGCTCGCGCATGGAAATCTTCTCGGGATCGCCCACTTTGCGGCGCCGGGTGCAGAATCGGCAATACGACGCGCACACCGGCGACACGAGGAACAGGGCCCGATCGGGATAACGGTGGGTGATGTTGGGGACGGGCGAATGGGCGTCCTCAGCGAGCGAGTCGACCAGTCCGTCGCGCACCTCGAGCTCCTGCAGATCGGGCACGTATTGCCGCCAGATCGGGTCGCCGGGGGACTTGATCAGGTCGACCATGGCCGGCGAGATGCGGAACTCGAAGTTGAGCGCGGCCTGCCGCAGGCGCTCGAGGTCCGGGAACCGCTCCGGGCCGAATTTCGCGACGAGCGCGTCGAGCGAGGCGAGACTTTTCTTACGCAGTAGCTCTTGCCAGGACTCCATGCGTCAGGTCCTTGAGATAGATCACCAGATCGTCGCCGGCCGTGTAATAGCCCGGGATCTGCGCCGCCCGGGCGTAGCCGCGACGCTCGTAGAAGGCGCGCGTGGGCCCGTACTCGGCGCGTGATGACGTCTCGACGATGATCAGTCGTCCGTTATCCGTCATCAGTGTGTCTTCGACAGACGCCAACAGCTGGGTACCCACGCGCTTGCGCTGCCACGCGGGGTCCACGACGATCCAGTACAGGTCGTAGGTCCCGGACGTCCCCGGCGTGGGGCCCCAGCAGGCGTAGCCCACGAGCTCGTCGCCGGAGAACGCTCCGAGAAAACGGTATTCCTCGTCGCCGGCGAGGGCGTCGTCGAGCAGCTCGACCGCTATGGCGACTTCGTCCGGCCGGAACAGGCCGGTGGCCGCGGTGAGCAGCTCAAGCCGTGCGCGTTGGGCGCGGCCGACGGGACGGAGCGAGCAGCTCACGCGCCGCCTTGGCCCCCTGCGCGTCGCGCAACGCCACCTCCGCGATGCGGCGCACCAGCTCGGCGTAGTCCCATCCCGCGGCCTTGGCCATGCGCGACAAGCCGGCATCATCGTTCAAGTCGGGGTTGGGGTTGACGTCGAGGATCCAGACGCGACCCTGCTCGTCGAGCCGCAGGTCCACGCGGCCGTACCCCTTTCCCTGCATCACGCGCCACGCCGCCTCGGCGACGCGCACCAGCCGGTCGGCGAGCTTCTGGGGGATGTTCGCCGGGCAGACGGGCACGCTCCCCAGGTCGTCGGGCGAGCCGGCTTCCCACTTCCCGGCATAGGTGAGGATCGGCCATGCCCCCTCGGGCATGCGGCTGAAGTCGATCTCGGAGATCGGCAGCACCCGGCTCCCGACGAACCCGACGTTGAACTCGCGCCCGGCGACGTATTCCTGGACCAGGACCTCGTCGAACTGCTCGGTCATGGCGGCTACGCGGGCCCTCAGGCCCTTGCGCTCGCCGACCACCGAGCCGCGATCCAGCCCCGCGCTCGCGTCCTCCGCGGCCGGCTTGACGATCGCGGGGAGCGGAAAGTCGTCCTCGATCTTGCCTTGCGCCACCGTCCAGCGCGGGATCGGGAGGCCCGCCTGCGCGAGCAGCGCGTTGACGATCGGCTTGCGGCGGCAGGCCGCGATGGTCCAGAGGCTCGCGCCGGTCAGCGGGATCCCGGCGAACTCGAGCGTGCCCACGACGTGCTCTTCCCATTCGCTCCTGCCGTGGACGCCTTCGCACAGGTTGAAGACCAGGTCGGCGCGGCGCGCCACCTGGAACCAGCGCATGTCGTGTCGCACGGGGACCTTGCGGATCTCGTGGCCGGTGCCCATGGCGCCGAAGATCGCGCCGATCTCGTCCACGGCTTTCATCACGCCGCGCACGTCCTCCGGCGTCCAGTCCTCGGCGCCGGGGTCGTAGAGGATGACGATCTTCACGCGGACGCCGCCGCCGCATGCAGGGGCGCGCCCTGCTGCGCCCCTGCCATTGCACGCCGTCCAACCTCGATGTCGCGCCCCGTGAGCCGCCGCCAGGCCACGCGCACCACTTCCTGGATCAGCTCGTCGTAGCCGAAGCCCGCGGCGCGGGCCGCCTTGGGGAAGCAGGAATTCATCGCCGGGTCGGGGATGATGCCCGGGAGGGGGTTGAGCTCGAGGATGTTGGGAACGCCGAACCGGTCGACCCGGACGTCGACGCGGCACCAGTCGCGGCAGCCGAGGGCGTGGTAGGCTTCGAGCGCCGTGCGCTCGATCTCACGATACAGTCCGGCCGGCACGCGCGCCGGGCACTGGAAGATCGCCAGCGGCGCCTCCGGCCGGTCCCACACCCACTTGGCTTCGTAGCCGTATACGGGCGGCGCGCCCCGGGGCAACGTCGAGAAGTCGAACCCGATCACCGGCAGGCAGTACGCCTCGGGGCCGTTCCCGAGAATGGCGACTGTGAACTCCGGGCCCGGCAGGTACGTCTCGACCAGCACCGGCTCGGTGTATCGCCCGACCAGGAACCGGACGCGCTCCCGCAGCGCCGCCGGGCCGTCGCACAGGTTGTTGCTGAACACACCTTTGCCCGATCCCTCTGCCACCGGCTTCACGAAGACCGGGAACGGCAGCGCCAGCCGGTCCACGTCGTCCGGGGTCTCGAGGCACACGAACGGTGCGGTGGGAACGCCGCGGAAGGCGAGCGTCTCCTTGGTGCGCCCCTTGTGGAGCGAGAGCGCGAGCGTGAGCGGATCGGAGCCGGTGTAGGGGATGCTCAGGTACTCGCAGATCGCCGGGACGAGCGCCTCGCGACTCTGGCCGCGGAATCCTTCGGCCATGTTGAACACCAGATCGGGACGGGAGAGCGCGAGCTTTTGTGGTAAGAACTGATCGGCTTCGAGGCGGATGACCGTGCCGAAGAGACCGAGAGCCTGCTCCACCGCGGTGATGGTGGCCGGGTCGTCCCACTCGGCGTACGCGTCGTTGGTGCTGTCGGGATCGTCGGTGGACGCGGGCTCCGGCTTCTCGTTGTATGCGAGACCGATTCGCATGTGGTCTCGGGTGACCTCCTACAAAAAAGGCCGCGGGTGCGGTCTGTGAATCGAAGAACGAGTTCTCGAATAGAGAATAAGAAAAGCCGGAGCGATGCGCAATAGGCAATTCGGAATTTTTTTTCGGATGACGCGCGTCACACCTTGTGGTACGCGACGCGCGCCGCCTCGTGTCGATCGTCGGCGACGTAGATCTCGAAGTCGGAGTAGAGGGCGGGCGCTTCGCGCTGCAGGATGCGCAGACACGCGACCGCCATGCGTCGGATTTCGAGCTCCGCGCCCTCGCCCGCGCGCAGCTCCAGCATCGTGCGCCACGCGCGCGCGTTCCCCGACACGACGATCTTCACCTCGGTGGCGTTCGGCAGCACGCTCCGTGCCGCCTCGCGCGCCATCTTGCGACGGTGCACTTTGTCCGCGACCCAGTCGTAGCGTTGCATGAGCGCCTCGACGGCGCGCACGTACGCGGCCTGCGCGTCCGCGACCTCCGCCTGCCACTCCGCCTCGAGCTTCGCGTCGCCGAGGATCGCCGGCGGCATCACGAACGCCGCGTGCGATTCGTCGACGTAGCGCTGCGACAGCTGGGAATAGCCGAACCCGGCCCGGTGCCGCACCAGCTCGTGCGAGCAGGAGCGCGAGATCCCCTCGATCAGGAGCACGTAGACGGCGTGCTCCAGCACGGAGCCATGTCCCTGCTTCTTGATGTTCTCGAGGTAATCAGCCGTCGACCGGTTCGCCGGGTTGTGCTGGCTCATGTAGCAGACGCGCCCCGCGAACTCGGCGAGCCGCTCGCCGGACGAAGCATCCCCCTGCCACTGCACCCGCAGGTGCGCGGGCTCGAGGAACTCCGGGCGGGCGATAAGGGTGACGCGGGGAGCGCGGAACACTTCCATAGGGGCTAGGGGCCAGGGCTCGGGGTTGCCAGATCGACCTTCGGGATCGCCCAACCGGCGGTCCGCTCCACTTCGCGCAGCCGGGCGGCGATGTCGTCGGGAATCGGCGCCGCCGCCGGACCGACCTTCAGGTCCGCGAGCGGCGCCCAGTCGGCCGAGGGGATAATAACACCGGGATTGAAGATCGAGCGCGCATCGTAGGCGCGCTTGACTCCCCGGAACAGCGCCGCCACCTCGGGCCCGTAGAACCGCTCCGGCAGCCCGGCCCGCAACCGGCCCACGCCGTGCTCGCCGCTCGGCGTGCCGCCCAAGCGGAGCAGCAGCTCGACGGCGTCCCGGTACAACGCCGCCAGCCCGTCGCTCCAGCCGGGGCGGGTCACGTCCGGCAGCGCGTTGACGTGCACGTGGCCATCGCCGGCGTGGCCGAAGACCGCCACCGGGATGCCGTGGCGCTGGGCGGCCGCCCTGATCCCCGCGACGTACGCCCCCAGCCGCTCCAGGGGCACACAGCCGTCCTCGACCACCTGGAGCGAGCGCTGCGTGTCGGGGAGTCGGGCGAGGGCGGGGCTCGCGAGCCGCCGCACCGCCCACAGCCGCTCGAGCCCCGCCCGGTCCACGGCGGTGGCCACGTGCGCCGTGCTCGCCGCGAGGCCCCGAACCGCATCGCCCACCACGCCCCGTGCCGCCGCCTGCGTCTCGCGCTCGAATTCCACCAGCAGCAGGCTCTCGAGACCCTCGGGCACGTCCACGCCGGCCGGGCGTATCAAATCGAGCAGCGTGCGATCGAGCAGCTCGACCGCCGAGGGGTTGAGGGCGACGAGGTACGGCACCGCTTCCGTCAGCTGCTCCAGCGTGCGGAACCCCAGCGCCACGCCGGCCACGTCGGCCGGGATCGGCTCGAGCCGCCACTGGACCGCGGTGACGAATGCCAGCGTGCCCTCCGAGCCGATCAGCAGATCCAGCTCGTCCCCCGACTCGGCGAAGTGGTTCAGGGCATAGCCAGCCGAGTTCTTGCGCGTCTTGGGAAATCGACCCGCCACGAGCCGACGCTGGTCGGCAGACAGGGGGAATCGCTCCCCGCTCCCCGCTCCCCGTGTGACGCGCCGAGCCTCCCCATCGGCTCCGATGAGCTCGATCGCTTCCACCCAGCGTCGCACGCTGCCGCACCGCACCGAGCGCGGGCCGGCGGCGTTGGTGGCGACCATCCCGCCCGACGTCGCGAACCCGCCGGACGAGGGGTCGGGCGGAAGCCGCAGGCCGAATGCCCGCGCCGCGTCCGTCACGGCCGCCCAGGTGACGGAAGCGCCCGCCCAGAGCGTGCGTCGCGACCAGTCGGGGGCGGTCCAACGGAATCCCTGGCTCATGTCCACGACGACGTCTCGCCCCACGCTCCCGCCGGCCATCCCGCTCCCCGCTCCGCGTGGCACGAGGCGCGTGCCTGTCTCTGCCGCCCAGCGCACCAGCCGTTGCAGTGCCTCCACGCCCTGCGGGACGGCGACCGCTGCGGGCACGATGCGGTGGATCCCCGCGCCTTCGGAATAGGCGGCGCGGGTGCGGAGATCCGTGAGCAGGTGGGGCTTCGGTTCCAAGAGCGTGCGCGGTACGCGGTGCGCGGTTGTTCCCGAAAGCTACCGCCTACGGCGCACCGCGCACGTTTCACGCTTGACACCATTGGAGCCCCGGGTGATGCTTGACGCCGATGACCGTCGACACGCCGCCTTCGCGCGCCCAGCTCATCCGCATCGAGACCGACCGCCGACTCGGCCACGAGTGGGACGAGTGGGATGGCAAGCCGCTTCCCGGAAACGGCGATTTCTCGGCGGAACCCGGTCTCTTCTTCCGGTGTGCGGCGCTGAGCGTCGCCTTGGCCCCGGCGGTCGCCGCGGCGGTGATTTTCCTGCTCGCCCCCCGCCTCGCCGGCGTGTGGGCGTCGTTGCCCCGCGCGCTCTGGCTGGCGCTGGCCGGGGCGATCGTCATCTCCTGGCTGTGGTTCGGCCTGCTGCTGCTTTCCTTTTATCGGCGCGTGCTGCTCCTGCCGGAGGGGTGGCTCGAGCGGGGGCCGTACCTCATCCTGATGAGCGTCACGTCGTACGTCGCCCGGGCCTTCGGGAAGCGGGACTGGGTGGAGCACGCCGGCATCGACGTGTACAACGCCCTGGCCGAGCGGCGGACTCGGACCGTGGGGAAGGGTGAGCTGCTGGTGCTCATCCCGCGCTGCCTGTCCAAGGAAGCGCTGGACGGCGTGCTGACGATCGCGGGGCGCTACGAGGTGCCCGTGTTCGTCGCCACCCGGGGACAGTTGGCGCGGCGCGTGATCCGAGAGCGGCGGCCCCGCGCGGTGGTGGCCGTGGCCTGCGAGCGCGACATGACGACCGGGCTGCGCGACGTGGCCGGCCGGCTGCCGGTGCTTGGGCTCACCATGCGTCTCCCGAACGGACCGTGCCGCGACGCGATGCTCGATCTCGAGGTGATGGAGCGGTGGGTGAAGAGCTGGATCGGCGGCTAGCTCCGCTCACGGCCTCGGCGTACCCTCCTCCACCGTCGCGACAGGCGTCGCGAACAGGCTCGTCGTTGACGATCCGCCCATCACAAATACCTCGCTCCCGACGTCGACTGCCGCAGGCGAGTGGCGACTCACGGTCAGGTCGCCCCGCGCCGCCCAGCGATCGACCGCGGGGTCGTACTCGTACACGGCGGAGCTAACCGCGAGCGGCGTGAGGGTGCCATCACCCGTCACGCCACCCACCGTGTACACCTTGCCGTTCGCCGCCACCAGGCCCGGCAAGGCGATGGTGGGAAGGGCCGCGCGCAAAACCCACACGTCCCCGACGGGGTCGTACACGGCCAGCTTGCCGCCGCCCGCGCTGCTCGCGAGAACGTACAACTCCTCACCCAGCGTCGTCGTGGCGAATTCCTGATAGCTGAACGGTACGGGTGCTTTCGTCGTCCAGCGATCCGTGCCGGGGTCGTACTCGTACGTCGCGGTGAGGCCCGAGAGGTTCGTGTTGAACTCGACGACGTACAGACGCCCGTTCGCGGCGCCCCCACCGTAATGCACGTTGCCGTAGACGTTGTTGCTCGGCGTAGCCAGCGGGCACGGCGCCTTACTGGTCCAGGCGTCCGTAGTTGGATCGTATTCCTCGGTTGCGGTGATGTAGGTGACCCCGTTCGGATCGGTCCAGCTCATGCCTGCCGCGACATAGATCTTACCGTTCACGACGCCGGCCACGAAGTTGCGACGCGGCGTGAGCATGTCAGCCCGCCGGGTCCAAGTGTCCGTTGCCGGATCATATTCGTCCACGCGAGCCAGCGTGGATCCCGAGAACCCGGCCAAGGCGTACACGTTTGCTCCCACAACGGCCGCGCCGAAATCGGTTCGTGGTAAGGGGAGTGCTGACCGGGCGGACCATGTGAATGCGACGTTGCCTGGGCCCGTCCCGTCACTGCTGCAGGCGACACATGCAGCGACCAGCGCTGATGTGAGAAGTGGACGACGCACGGTCTTGCCTCTTTTGGTCGAGATGACTCCGAAGCTTGGGGTCGGCGAGTCAATTCCCAATCAAGTCTATTGGGTGAGACGGCTCGAGGCACCGGCGCTACTGAGCGGCCTTCGGTAAGCCGAATCTCTCCTTCAGTTTGTCCACCAACCGCTGCGCGATCTTGTAGCCCTCTTCCTCCTGCGACACGATCACCTCGAGGTCCCGCTCCGTGCGCGACGGATCGACGCGTGGGCGGTACACGGGCTCCACGGTGAGCCGTGTCTGCCCGGGGACCCAGGGGTCGGCCCAACAGCGGATCTTGACGGTCGCCGGCAGATCGGCGATGTCGCGCTGGTGGCGGTAGGAGCGGCGCCGGGTGGCGTCGTACCAGGAGGTTTCCACGTAGCCGTCGCGCACGTTGAGGCGCTCCACCTCCAGGCTCTCCGCCGGCAGCAGGGTCTCGAGCTCCAGCGTCACGCGTTCCGGCCGGGCATTGAGTACCACGACCAGCGCGCGCGGGTCGGGCTTGAAATCGGGTCGCGTGGTGACGGGGGTGCAGGCGGCGAGTAGAAGCAAAAGGCGGAGTGCGGAATGAGGAATGCGGAATCGAAGGGTGAGGTCGAGCGCCTCGACACCCACTCTGTCATTCCGCCTTCCGCATTCCGAATTCCGCATTGGTCAGTGCTTGTGCGCCGAGTCTGGGTGTGCATGCTCGTGCTCCTCCGCTTCCCCCGCCTCGTGATGGTGCCCGGCGGCGCGGTTCTCGATCTCGGCCTTCATCATCCGCGTGGGGACGCCCGCCGCGTGCTCGAACACCAGCTTCCCGCCGATCACCCCGGTCCACACCAGGGTCACGAGCCCCGCCACGCCGAGCATCCGAAGCCCCGTTTCTTCGGGACGTGTGAGGCGCGCGCTGCGGAACAGCTTCCACACGAGCACCACGGTAAAGATGCCCATGGTGATGAGCGCGAGCGTTTCGTGCGTCTCCATCAGTTCGTGGATCGCTTCGCCGTGCTCGATGGCGTCTTCCGCCTGCTCGCCGGCGAGCACGGCCACCCACCCGCCGATCACGCCGGCCCACAGCGTCCACAGCGCCGCGGCCTTGAGCGATTGGCGCTTCGACAGCCAGGCGCCGATGTCGAACAGCACGGTCACGAGTAGCAGGGCGGCCGGCAGGTCGTTCACCGCCGCGTGAAAGCGGGGCCAGTCGTAGCCGAGCATTCGGGTCCTTTTGCGGTAGGGGACGAGAGACCGGGGACGAGGGACGGGTCAGAGGCCCAGGTCGACGGCCTTGGGCGGATCGACCGCGTAATCGTAGAAGCCCTTCCCCGTTTTGCGGCCGTTCATGCCCGCGAGCACCATGCGTTTCAAGAGCGGCGGCGGCGCGTAGCGCTGCTCGCGGTACTCGGCGAACATGATCTCGGCGATTTTGTACGTGGTGTCGAGCCCCACGAAATCGAGCAGGGTGAGCGGGCCCATCGGGTAGCCGCAGCCGAGCTGCATCGCCTTGTCGATGTCCGGCACGCTCCCCACGCCGCGCTCCACCGCGCGGATGGCGTCGAGCAGATAGGGGACGAGCAGCAGGTTCACGATGAACCCGGAGTTGTCTTTCGCCGCCACGGGTTCCTTGCCGAGGGACTTGGCGAACGCGAAGGCACGCTGGAACGTGTCCGCCGATGTGGTCACGGTTCGGACGACCTCGACGAGCGGCATCAGCGGTACGGGATTGAAGAAGTGCAGGCCGACGAAACGGTCGGCCCGCCGGGTGGCCGCCGCCATCGCCGCGACCGTGAGACTCGAGGTGTTGGAGGCGAAGATCGTGGCGGGAGCACAGAGGCCGTCGAGCTCTTTCCACAGGGCGTTCTTGAGCTCCAGATCTTCCGTGACCGCCTCCAGGACGATGTCGCATGCTTTTAGGTCCGCGGTCGTGGTGGTGAACCGCAGACGCTTGAGACCCGCGTCGCGGTCGGCCGCGGGGAGCTTGCCCTTCTCCACCAACTTGGCGAGCGATTTTTCGATGCCGCCGCGCGCTTTGTCCCAGATCTGCTGCGACACGTCGCGCACGATGGTCTCGTAGCCGGCGATGGCGGCCACCTGAGCAATGCCGCTGCCCATGAGGCCGCACCCCAATACCCCCACGCGTTTGATGTCGCTCATGACGCTCCGGACTCGGGGTCTCTGCTACCCTCGGGGCGGTGCCCCGGGGCTCATCAACGAGCGGATCTCGTCGGCGAGGCGCACGAACGCGTTCACGCGCGAACCAGGGAGGGCGTGCTCGGGGCGGATCTCCCCGCGCTCCAGCCGGTCCAGCACCTGCTCCAGCCCGATCTGCACTTGCTCGTACTGCCCCCGATGGGCCCGGAGCGCCGCAACGGCCGCCGCCCCGAGGGCTGCTGCCGGCGCCCAGGAGAACGGTGTGAGTACGGCCAGCGCGAGGAAGGTGCCGGTTGCGGCGGCGCCCAAGCCAACGAGCGCGGCGGCGATGCCGATCCTCTGGCGTCGCAGATTGGAAACGTCCGCCAGCAGCTGCACGTGGCAGAAGCCGGTCTCGAGCGGCGTCACCTGGCCGGTGACCTCCGCCGCGCGCGCGAGCGCGAAGCGACGCCCTCCCGCGCCGAGTGCGCGCTGGAGCGAGGCAAAGGCGCCGACCTTCGGATCCCACGAAATGCGGTCCGGGTAGCGCCGCTTCATCTGGAGCAGCTCGTACTGCTCCATCCACGCGCCCAGGGAGCGCTCGACGCTGCCGGCGTCGCCGGGCACGACGCGCTGGGCGGAGAGGCGCTCCGGCCCCGCCAGCCATGCGATCAGGCCGCGCGGCGCGGGCACGAGGCTGCGGGTCCGCTCTTCGAGGAGCGCCTGCCGCAGGTGACGCGCCGGAATGCCGACGTCCTGTCCCAGGGAAAGCAGCTCGGTCTCGGTGAGGCCCTCGCCGATGTCGTGCTCCCCCGCCTGCAGCTCGGCCGCGCGCTGAATGATGCGCTCGAGTGCCTCGCGACCGATGAGCTCACCAGCCATCGCTAGTGCCGCTCCAACTTGATGGGACCGCGCGGCGTACCGCCACTCGGCGGGAATAGTTGGAACGGCACTAGGTGCCGGCTTCCGTCTTGCGCGGCGCCGCCGGGAGCGCCTCACCCGATGCCTTCTCCGGCAGCGCCGGCGCGGCGGCCCGCTTGGTCACACTCTCGAGAAATCCGCGGAACAGGTCGAGCGGCAGCGGGAAGATCGTCGTCGAGTTGTTCTCGGACGCGATCTCCGTGACCGTCTGCAGGTACCGCAGCTGAATGGCCGCCGGCTCGCTGCCGATGATATGCGCGGCCTGTGCCAGCTTCTCCGACGCCTGGAGCTCGCCCTCCGCGTTGATGATCTTGGCGCGGCGCTCCCGCTCGGCTTCCGCCTGCCGCGCCATCGCGCGCTTCATCTCGGGCGGCAAGTCCACGTCCTTCACTTCGACCGCCGATACTTCGACTCCCCACTCCTCGGTGCGCTTGTCGATGATGTTCTTCAGAATGGCGTTGATCTTCTCACGGTTCATGAGCAGCTCGTCCATCTCCGTCTCACCGAGGACCGAGCGCAGCGTGGTCTGCGCCAGCTGGCTGGTGGCGTACAAGTAGTTCTCGACGCCGATCACCGCTTTGACTGGCTCCTTCACGCGCATGTACAGGACCGCGTTCACCTTGATCGAGATGTTGTCGCGGGTGATGACGTCTTGCGGGGGGATATCGAGCGCCACGACTCTGAGCGACACCTGTTGCGTCTTCGCGAACAGGGGTGGGACGTAGATCAAGCCCGGCCCCTTGGCGCCCCACGAGCGGCCGAGGAAAAAGTACACGGCCCGTTCGTACTCCCGGAGGACCTTGAGGCCGCCGAAGAGATACAGGGCCAGGACGCCGAGGACGGCGGTGATCACCACATCCACGGGGATTCTCCCTCAGGCCGGGAAGGCTTCCACGATCACCGCCGCGCCCTGGCCGCCGCCGATGCAGGCGGAGCCGAGCCCGAAGCGCCGCTTGGCCCGTCGTAGCGCGTGGAGCAAATGGATCGTGACGCGCGTGCCGGTCGCCGCGAGCGGGTGACCGATCGCGATCGCGCCGCCGTGCACGTTCGTCTTGGCGCGGTCGAGCCCCAGCTCCTTCTCCACGGCGAGATACTGCGGCGCGAACGCCTCGTTCACCTCCACCAGGTCCATCTGCTCCAGCTTCATGCCCGCCTTCTGGAGTGCCTTGCGCGCCGCGGGGGCGGGCCCGATCCCCATGTACTTGGGTTCGACCCCCGCCACAGCCCAGGCCACGAGCCGCCCCAGCGGCTTCAACCCGCGCGCCTTGGCGTACTCCTCACCCGCGATCACGGTGGCCGCCGCGCCGTCCACGATCCCGGACGCGTTGCCGGCGGTGACGAGCCCATCCTTCTTGAAGTACGGCTTGAGGGAGAGCAACACCTCGAGCGTCGTGGCCGGCCGCATGTGCTCGTCGGCACGGTACTCGGTCGGCTCTCCCTTCTTCCCTTTCACCGTCACCGCCACCACCTCGTCCTGGAACACGCAGTCGTCCCAGGCCTGCTTGGCGCGCTGCTGCGACCCGAGGGCGACCTCGTCCACTTCCTTCCGGGTCAGCTTGTACCGCTCGGCGAGCCCCTCCGCCGTCTCGGCCATGGAGAGGCCGCATTGCGGGTCCTTGAGCGCTTCCCACAGGAGATCCTCGAGCGGCGCCGGCCCCAGCCGCAAGCCCCAGCGCGCGCCGCGGACCACGTGCGGCGCCTGGCTCATCGATTCGGTGCCGCCGGCGAGCACGGCCTCCGCCTCGCCGAGCATGATGAGCTGGGCGCCCTGCGTGATCGCCTCGAATCCCGAGCCGCACAGCCGGTTCACCGTGACGGCGGGGACCTCGATCGGCAGGCCGGCCTTGAGGCCCACGTGACGGGCGCAGTAGATCGCGTCCGCCGACGTCTGGAGGGCGTTGCCGAACACCGTATGGCCGACGTCGCCGGCGGGAACGCGCGAGCGCTCGAGGGCGTGCTTGGCCGCCACGGCGCCGAGCTCGGTCGCCGACAGGTCTTTGAGCGTGCCGCCGAAGCTGCCGAATCCGGTGCGCACTCCGGACAGGAAGACGACGTCTGTATTGGAACCCTGGGTCTTCATGGGGGAAAGCTCCGCGTGAGACGAGGGGAATATCGGGCCGATCGCCGGGGGGCGGTAGGCGGTGTGCCGGGAGCGGCCGATTCCGAGGCTAGAACACGCGACCCAGGTTCGTCGTGATCCCCAGAAAGAGCTGATCTGGCGTGCCGCTGGCCGTGCGTGCCACGCCGCCGGCATCCGCCACCGCCCACTCGGCGAGCCGCAGCGTCACCGCGCCGAGCAGCCCGGCGAGCCGCGGGCCTGCGCCCCCGCCGCTGAACTGGAACGCTTCGAGCGTGATGCCTGCGGCCCCGAACGCCTTCGCACCGCTGAACGAGAGGAACCATTGGGGCGCGCCTGCTCCGATTCCCTGCGGTCCCGCGTTCACGTCCACGTGGACCCCGCCTGCCAGGTCGGAGCTCAGGACGCCCGTGAGACCGCCGAGCGCCTGCCCAGCCCCGGAGTCGCGCCGCGCGCTGCCCGTCGGTGCCGTGACGCTCGAGACGAGGGCGACGGCCGCCCGGGGAGACACGTCGGTTCGCAGCTTTAGGGCCGCCCCGAGGTCTCCCACGCCGCCGCTGGCCGGGCCTCGCGCGTAGAGGGGGCCGAATAGCGCCACCTGTAGGCGCCGCGACAGGCCGAGCTTCAGGTTGACGTCCCAGCTCGTCTGCTCGCGCAGCGAGCGGACGCCGCGCGCCGCGAGTCCCTGCTCGAGCTCGGCATACCCAGGAGCCGCAGCGTAGGCGTGGGTGGCGAACGTGGGTCGCTCGGGGTTGGCCTGGCGCGGAGACTGGGCGAGGAGGGGCGGGGCGAGGAGAGCTGCGACAAAGGCCACCTGTCGCGTGAAATGGGTCCAGTTCTGAAGGACGATGGACAGTACTCTGAATCCGTGCCTGTTCATCTTTACGTCCTCCTCACGTGGACCACGCTGCGCCGGCTGCCCCTGATCCACACCGGAGCAGCGGCGTTCCTACGTCGCGTGCTTCCCGAGATCGCCCGGCGTCACGGAACCCGACAGATCGAGCTCGGGATCGTGCGAAACCACGTGCACTTGGTTCTCGAGCTCCCGCCCCACGTCGACATTGCACGGCTCGTTCAGGGGCTGAAGGGTGCGAGCGCGCGCATAGCGAACCGCGACGGCGTGATGCCCCGCGCCCCATTGCGGTGGGCGAACGGCTACGACCTGCGGTCGTTGAGTGTGCGAGACCTGAAGGGCACCATTCGATACGTGCGGTCGCAATCAGAAAGACACCCGGAGCTTGCGTTGAAGGAGTCCCCGGGCTCTCAGGGCGCGACCACATCCGAGCCCGGCGACCGCCTCGCCAGCCACGTCCACACGAAATACGCCGGCAATCCGCTCGCGACGATGCCGAGCCCGATCAGCGCCTGCACCGGCCGGGCCACGACGGTGTTCAGGACGATCGCCACCGCCGCGGCGATGAACAGCGCCGGCGTGACCGGGTAGCCGGGCACGCGAAACGGCCGCGGCGCGTCGGGACGGCGGCGGCGCAGCACGAACACGGTCGCCGCCGCGAGTGCGGCGAACATCCAGCTCGCGAATACGACGTAGGTGAAGAGCTGCTCGAACGTGCCGCTGAGCGCGAGCAGCGTCGCCCACACGGCGCTCGCGGCGACGGCGAAGGCCGGGGTGCCGAAGCGAGGGTGCACCTCCGACAACGAGCGGAAGAAGAGGCCGTCCCGCGCCATCGCGAAGTACATCCGCGGGCCCGTGAGCGCGAGCCCGTTCGCGGCGCTGAAGATCGATATCAAGATGACGACGGTGACCAGCTTGGCCGCGGCCGGCCCGAACAGCGAGTGTACGACGTCAGCCGCGATGCGGTCGGACGCCGCCACACGCGTGGCTCCCACGGCAGCCACGTAGCCCGCGTTCGCCGTGAGATAGATCGCCACCAGCGCTGCCGTCCCGAGACCGATCCCGCGGGCGAAAGTGCGTTGCGGATCCGCCGCCTCGCCGGCGGAATTGGTGACGTCTTGCCAGCCCTCGTACGCCCACAGGACGCCGAGCAGCGCCACGCCGGCTGCCGAGAGCGACGCGGGCGACACGGGGATCGCGAACACGCGGGTGCCCGGCTGATGGAAGCCGTTGCCCAGCACGAGTCCAGCCACCGCGAGCGCGAGGATCGCGCCCACCTTGAGGGCGGTGCTCCAGTTCTGGACGGAGGCCGCGTACCGCACGCCCCGGATATTGACCGCCGCCACGGCGGCGATCATGGCGACGCCGGCGAGGTTGTGGCCGAGCGGCGTGAGCGGCACCAATTCGCCCAAATAGTTCGCGAACGCCACCGCCAGGGTCGCGGCCGAGCCGGTGTTGATCGCGAGGAACAGGGTCCAGCCGAGCAGGAAGGCGGGAAGGGGACCGAACGCTTCGCGCACATAAGTGTAACTTCCGCCCGCATCGGGTAGCATGCCTCCGAGCTCTCCGAACGTGAGCGCGCCCAGCAGGGCGAGCACGCTTCCCACGACCCACACGACGAGCGCGACTCCCAGGTCGCCCCCCGACTGCCGCAGCACCGCTCCCGGGACCGTGAAGATCCCCGAGCCGATCGTCGTGCCGACGACGATGAGGACCAGGTCCCGCAGCGTGAGGACGCGGGCCAGCTCGCGCGTGCGGGTCGCGCTCAAATCCGGCCGGCCACCGCGGCCGCCACCTCGCGCGTCCCCGCCGTCCCGCCGATGTCCGGCGTGCGCACGCCCGCCGCCAGCGTCTCGGCCACCGCCCGCTCGAGGTCGCGCGCCGCCTCGGGATGGCCCAGCTGCTCGAACAGCAACGCCCCCGTGAGCACCGCGGCCATCGGGTTCGCGATCCCCTTGCCCGCGAGCGCGGGCGCCGACCCGTGCACCGGCTCGAACAGGCCGGCCCGGCCGGGGTGGAGATTGGCGCTGGCCGCCAGGCCCAGCCCGCCGACCAGGCCGGCGCCCAGGTCGGAGAGAATGTCACCGAACAGATTGTTCGTGACGATCACCTGGAAGCGCTCCGGCTCGCGCACCAGCTCCATGGCCAACGCGTCCACGTAGCGGTGTTCCGCCTCGATGCTCGAGAACCCGGCGGCGACCCGGCGGAACGTCTCCTGCCAGATGCGGTGCGCCGGCACGGCGTTGGCCTTGTCGCTCATGGTGACGCGGGTTTTCCCGTGCGCCTTGGCCCACTCGAACGCCGCGCGGATGATGCGCTCGACCCCTGCCGCCGTGTTGATCTCCTCGGCCACGTAATCGGTTTCGGTGATGCGGCCGCGTCCGAGATAGACCCCTTCCGTGTTCTCGCGGAAGATGACGAAATCGATCGCGGGTGAGCCGGGTCGCGTGGCGCTCCGGCCGGCGGGCGCGCCGGGCTCGGCGGCCGTCGCGCCACCCGACCCGCCCCACCGGTCCGCCCGGAGCGGCGTCAGGTCCGGATGCAGCAGCCGGATCGGGCGAAAATTGACGTAGAGGTCCAATCGGAAGCGCAGGCCGAGCAGGATGTCGCGGGCGTGCTCGTTCCCGGGGACCCTGGGGTCGCCGATCGCGCCGAGCAGGATCGCGTCCACGTCGTCGCGCAGGTGGCGGAACGCCGCCTCGGGGAGCGTCTCCCGCGTCGCGAGGTAATGATCGGCGCCGTAGGGGAGGCGCTCGAACTCGAGCCCGACGCCGTGCTTGGCGGCGGCTCGTTCGATCGGTCCGAGCGCCGCCTCGATCACCTCGGGGCCGATGCCGTCTCCCGCGATCACGGCGACGCGATGGTCGTGCGTCACTCGAAGCCCGTCGCCCGGCCGCAGCTCACGCAATAGCGCCAGCCCACGTCCACCTCGCCGCCGCAAACGGGGCAGCGCAGGTCCCCCGAGGGCGGCTGCCCGCACTGGGGACAGAAGTTCACCTTGCGGCTCCCGGGGAGCGTCTCGCCGCAGTAGGGGCACTGGCGCGGCGCCTCGCTCTGCTCCGCCAGCTCGAACGCCGCGCCCGCGAGGGGCGCTCGCTCCCTTCCGGCGTCTGCTTCATTATCCTCATCCTCCCCAGCGACGGCCTCGGGGGACTCGGGACTGAGGGGCTGGGGCGGGGGCGGGGGGGGAGCGTAGGCGCGATCGCGCCGCAGAAAGCGCTCCGCCGCGAGTCGGTTGAGGCTCAGCAGGGCATCGGGGAACTGGCGAAACAATGCGGTGTCGGGGTTCTTCTCCCCGGCCTCCCGCTCGAGTGCCTCCCGGACCTCCGCCGGCTCGAGCGAGGCATACCCCCGCTCCCCCGCGAGCAGGCGCAGCACCGCCATCTCGTAGTCCTGGTGCGTGGCGACCTTCAGCGTCGAGCGGTTCGAGCGGTATGGGACGAGCCGCTCGTACACCTCGGCGGCGGGGAACGGCACCGCCAGCCGACCCGGCGCATCCTCCGCCAGGACGCCCACCAACCGTTCGAACAACCGATCCAGATCGTCCGCCACGCCTTCCGTTTCCCTTTCCCCTCTCCCGTTATTTCACGATCACGACCCCCTTCATGAACGGGTGCGGTGTGCAATGATACGTGTAGGTGCCCGGCCTGTCGAAACGATGGACGTACGAGCCGTGCGCCGGAATCACCGGCGATCCCGGCTCGGCGCCGTCGAAGGTGACGGTGTGCTCCACGGGGTCGCGGTTCGTCCAGCGCACCGCCTGTGCCGCCGAGATGGTGACCGTGTCCCTGCCGTACTTCAGCGCGGCCATGTCCACTTCAGCCGCGACCGTCGCGCCGCCGGCTGTTCCGAGAGCGACAGGTTTGGGCGAGCCGTGGAACCACGGGCCGAAACGCTTGAGGTGCAGCGGGATCGTGAACTCGAAGCCGTAGCGCACGTCGTTCGAGCCGAGCGAATTCCCTTGAATCGAGTTGAGGGAGGCGTTCCCGGCCTCGAACGCGAACGTATGAGGCGAGCCCGGGATCACCACGTTCAGCGCGGCGCCCCAGACGGCGCGGGTCGTGGGACCAACGAACGAGCCCACATCCGCGCTCAGCGCGACGTATGACGTGAGGCGAGCGACGACTCCTCCGCCGAGCGATGCCTTGGCACGGGACGCGCCCAAGGGCTTGGACATCCCGCGTGCTGCCCCGGACAACGTGAAGGGCCCGCGCGTCCAGTCGATTCCCACCTCACCATCCACGCTCCTCGCCAGCTTGTTGTAGGCCGGCGTCACGGCGACCGCGAAGCCTTCCTTCCCCTCCGGCCCTCCGAGCGCCCGCCACCGGGCGAAGAGCTCGCTCTCGTTCGGTGACCCTCCGCTCGAGGGAATGTTGCTCCTCGTTCCGAAGTGCAGACCGAAGTCGAGGTTGTGGCCCACCCCGGCTCCCAGGGTGAAGGTGGGGTAGTTGATGACCGTGTTGGTGGGTCCGGGGAAGACGTGAAACCGGTGCACGAAGTTGAATTGAACGACCCCGCCCTCGGCCACCCACGTGCCGCCCAGGTTCGGTGGGCGGTACAGGAGGGACTGCGCGTCGAGCGGCGCGGCAGCCGCCAGGGTCAGCAGAGCGAACCACGCATGTCTTGTCACAGGGCCTCCATAAGTAGTGAGAGGTGTGCCCTCCAATTCCGCATTCCGCACTCCGCATTCCGCAATTGCTTTACCGCCATTCCTGAACCCACTTGTCGTACAGCACGGGCGTCACCTTCCCCTGCGCCAGGACTTCGATTCCCGATGGGTCGCGGTACGCCTTCCGATAGAACACGTGCGTCACACCCGAGTTGATGATGAGCTTGGCGCACATGACGCAGGGCGAAGCGCTGACGAAGACGACCTTGTCGCGCACGCTCCCCGGCGCCTTGACGAGCGCGTTCATCTCGGAATGAATGCAGCCGCAGCTCCCCGGCACCGCGGAGTCGCATTTGTTCGGCAGGCCCCGGGCGTTGCCGTTGTAGCCGATGGCGAGCACGTTCTCGAGCTGTTGATCGGTCACCACCGTCCCGACCTGGAGCCGCACGCAGGTGGACCGCTTGGCCAGCTCTTCGGCC
>Ga0209577_10000125_pt1 | contig 71267 bp, 47 predicted proteins | sample GraSoiAngelo_109_FD_185874 | JGI IMG/M metagenome (GOLD analysis project Ga0209577, IMG submission 185874) | Grasslands soil microbial communities from the Angelo Coastal Reserve, California, USA - 14_0903_12_20cm (SPAdes) (version 2) | ecosystem: Environmental > Terrestrial > Soil > Grasslands... | reverse complement strand
GTTCAGCTGGGCGGCCAGGTCGGCCCGCGCGAGCGCGATGCCCGCCTGTACGCCGGGCGGCGCGCGCGCCGAGTCCGCGAGGCGTTGGGCACGGCGCAGCTGGTCCAGCGCCGCCTGGAGCTCGCCTGCCGCTGCGAGCGCGCTGGCGAGCTCGCGCCGCACCGCGAGCGCGTCGGCGAGTGGCCCGGTTCGCCCATAGATGGCCACCGCCTCCTGCAGGGCGGTCCGCGCGGCGGGATAGTCGCCGCGTCGCAGCTCGAGCTCGCCGAGGCCGCGCAGCGCATCCGCGGCGTCGGCCCATTGCTCGCGGACGCGCCACGTCGCCAAGGCGTCGCGGTACAACGCCTCCGCTGGCGCGAAATCGCCGGTCGCGGCCGCGAGCGCTGCGAGGTTCACGAGATTGGTCGCGGCGACCTCGTCACGCCCGTCACGCCGGTTCAGGTCGAGCGCCGCCTCGAACTGGCGGCGCGCTTCGTCCGCATCTCCGGTGGTCTGCGCCAGCAGGCCGAGGTTGTTGTGATCGGCGGCGACGCCCCGTGAATCACCGATCCGCTCACGCAGGCTGAGGGCCCGCGCGTACCCGTCGCGCGCGGCGGCGAGGTCGCCCCGATCGGCGCGGGCACCTGCCAGCGTCCCCACGGCATTGGCCTCCACGCGAATGTCCCCGACCGCGGCAGCCAAGGCGCGCGATCGCTCGAGATAGACGGTCGCGCTGTCGAGCCGACCCTCCCGGAGGAAGCCCGCGCCGAGGTTGCCGAGCACTGCCGCGATACCGGCCGTGTCGCTGATTCCCACGGCCCGGGAGAGCGCACGGCGCCAGATCGCCATCGCGGCCTCGGGACCCGCCCGGCCATAGGCCGCGACGCCGGCGCGCCGCAGGCTGTCGGCCCAGACCTTCGCCGCCCGCCGGTCCGGCGGCCACCCGACGAAGCGTGCGACTTCCCGCACCAGGAACGAATCGCTCCATGCCGTGGCGTAGGCCGCGGCCAGGCCTTGCGCTGCCGGCAGGTCGCCGCGGGCCAGGACCTGGGTGATAGCCTCCCGCACCGCGAGCGGGTGCGAGCGGACCTCGAGGACGAGCTGAGACTCGGGGATGCGCAGGGCGAGGAGGCGCAACGAGTCCGCGCCCGGTGACTGGGTAACGAGGGCGGCGAGCAGCAGCGATGGTCCGAGCACGGCGGTCATCGCCGGGCGCCGGGGGCGATGGAGAACCGGACCAGCTCGGACGCCGACCACCGGGCCACCCCGGTACGTGCCTCGACCTTCCACAGATAAGGTCGCCCGGGCACGAGCGTGACCGAATCGGGGAGGGAGGCGCTCGTGTCCGCGACCTGCGCCTCGTACAGCACTCGCCCGCCGGCGTCGAACAAGACGACGCGGTAGCGGTCGGCGCCGGCCAGCGACGACCAGCGCAATGCGCCCACGTGCGCCACTGTGCCGACAGGCGACAACGGGACGGGTTGCGCAGCCGGCGCCGAAGCTCCGCGGTGTCGCCCGGGGACGTCGTCCACCCAACGCGGCAACGCGAGGACGAGAAGAATCGCCGCGGCGGCGGCGGGCACCCCGATCAGCCACAAGCGGCGCCGATCGCGACCCCCGACCGCCGCCTGCGCGCGCGTCACGGCAGGGTCGGCGAGGCTCCTGGCGACCGAGGCCACGATGCCGCGGCAGCGCAGGCAGGTGGCCAGGTGCGGCAGCACCGCTTCCCGCGCCGTGGGATCGAGCGTGCCGTCGGCGAGCGCGGCGAGTGTCCTGTCGTCGAGACAGTCGAGCGTCTCCCGCGCGGGAGACTCGAACCGATGCCGTAGCAGATCGAGCGGATCGGGATCGCTCACCGGCTCAATGCCCCTCTCGTGGCGCCGTTCACGCTGGTCGGCGATATGAGACGGTCGGCAACCGGACGACTGCTCACAGGTCGCCCCGATGGATCCCGACCTGAGAAAGCCGTGCCCGTACGGTCGCGAGCGCCCGGTAGGCGCGGTTGTGGACCGCCTTCCCGTTCGGGAGGCCGAGGATCCTCGCGACGGCTGAGGCCGGCAGCTCATCCACGATGTACAACTCCAACACCACGCGGTCCTGTGGGGTGAGCGAGCCGAACGCGTGCTCGAGCAGGCGGCGCGCGTCCCCCGCGTCTTCGGGTGGTACGGTCTCATCGACGACTTCGGGAGGCATGGGCGCCCCCAGCTCTCCGAGCACATGGCCCCGCCTGCCGTCGGTGACGGCGAGGTAGGTGGCCCGCAGCTCCGCGAGAAACCCCCTGAAGGAGAGCGTGGGTGCCTCGCCGGCGCGGATCAGCTCATAGGCTTCGATGTGGCTGCGCTGGTCGAGGAAGACGTGCTCGAAGATGCGGCGCCGCAACGCCGGCAGCGCCGAGGCGACGGCGGAGAGCCGGCGGCGGCCGTCGCGGTGCCGAAACCAGTCGACCGTGAGATGGCGGACGACCGTGACGAGCCACGTGGAAAAGCGAGCGCGATGGCCCTGTTGTGTCGCGAAGGCACGGAGCCGTCGCAGATCGTCTTCGCGCAGGGCCTCGCACACCCGCGCGAAGACGTCCATCACGTCGTCATGATCTTGGGCGTAGTGGCGGATGGCCGCGAAGATGAGACGTCGATAGCGGTCGAGAAACAGGTCCCACGCGGCGTCGGGTTTGCCCGACTCCAGCTCGGCCGCCCAGCCTTCCATCCGCACGACCTTCAGAGAGGCGTAGCGGGATATACCTCACGCCGCAGGCCTGTCAAGCGTTGAAACGTTGTGGCCGCTAGGACCCGCCTCGGCCCCGCCGCTGCTGGGGCCTGCCACCCCCACTCCGCCGGCGGCCCGTGGGCTCTCAGGGAGAGGCCAGCCGGCCCTGTGGCAGGAGCGTCACCGCGACCCCCGCGTGGTCCGACGGCCACAGCCCGGACGCCGTCCGGTTCCCGGGCCGGTCGCCCACTACTCCACGCCGTACCGGCATCGTGCCCGCCGGCAGATTGCGCGCGAAGATGAAATCGATCCGCTGATCGAACCTCGACCGGGCGTTCAAGAGATCGGCCTGCTGGCAGCAGGTGAGGCCGGGGGCTCTGTGTCCCGGCTCGATCCACGTGTCGCGGTAGCTCGCCGCCAGCATCATACCGTAGGTCGGGGTCACGCGCGTCGGATCGATCCCGTACGCGTCCGAGTTGAAGTCGCCCACCAGGATAGTCGGGCGCGTTTCGGCCGCGAGCAGGGCGAGCAATTCCCGGGTCTGCTCGAGCTGCACGTCCACGACCTCTTGGCCCGCGAGGTGCGTGACGACGAACCGGTAGACCTCCCCACCCACCGTCGCCTCGACGGAGCTCCAGCCCTGCAATAGAGCGGAGGTCACGCCGCCGATCGTCACGAGCTGCGACGCGGTGTACACGCCCGAGCGCGGATTGGTGTAGGGAACGTCGCCGCGCACCAGCACCGCGTCTCCGTCGGTCCAGCGTACGCCCGCGAGGATGGGCTGCCCGGACGCGTCCACCCCGGCGATCACCGGAACTTGCAGATCTGTCGTCCGGTCCACCGCAGCGACGCCGTAGTCGAGGCCGCTGGCGCGCAACGAATCGATCACGAGCTCTAGAAAATCGTAGGCGACGCGCGTCGCCGGCTCGAAGGGGTTGTCCGCCGTGCGGTACAGCGCCAGCTCCTCGAGCCCCACGACGTGCGGCCGCCGTGCGGCGATCGCGCGCGCCAGTGCCCCGGCGCGCGCGGGGAAGTTCGTAGCCTGGACGTGTCCCCACTCCTCGGTTGCGAGGAAGACTGCCTCGTCGGCCGTGCGCGCCTGTAGCACGCGACCGATGTCCGCCCCGAGGTAGACGTTCCACGTCAGCGCCGTGACGCGCTCGGCTTCGCCCATCACGCGAGCCGTAACGATCGGAGCGACGCTGGTCGAGTCTCCGCACTCTGCAGTGAACAGGCCGACCGCGGCGCACACGAGAATGCCTTCTGCGACGGTGATTGCGTTACGCATTGGTGCCGTCTCCACTCAGGTTGACCCCACCACGGTAAGACCCCCCGGTAAAGGGAGGATCAAGTCGCTGCGACGGGCGCCCTGAGGCCCTCATGGCCGAAGTGTCACACTGGAGCCACACTTTTGAAGCCGCGATGCGCCCTAATCGTGGCGGAGTGCGAGTGGCTCCGTATAGGGCTACTTGCCAGGGACGTGGCACCACCCTTGCGCATGCGCAACACCACGTATGCGACACGTTGCGTTGCTGCTACTGGCGGTGGGTTCGCTCGCCGCTTTGCCGCCCCGGGTCACGGCGCAGAACGCCGCGAAGGACTTGGCGGCGTTCACGCTGGTCTCGGGCACGCGCCGCCAGTACCGTTCCGTCGCCGCCGCGCTGTTGACGATGCCGTCGCCGCCGCATACGCTGAGCGGCGTGGGGCCGCTCGAGGCGCGCGTGTCGTGGAGCACCTTGGGCGTCGCCGGGCTTCCCGCGCGCCGCTCGTGGACGACCTCGAACACCGCACTCGCGAGCGCGTTCACGGTCGTCCTGCTGGTCGATGCGGCCCAGACCCGCGACTTGGCGCGGCGCGGGTGGACCGGCTTTCGGGAAGCGAATCCGTTGCTCGGCCCGCGGCCGAGCGTCGGCCAGGTCAACACGTACACGGCGCTGGCGGCCGCGAGTATGCTGACCGTCGCCGCCGCGGCTCCCCCGCGGGTCCGCCCGTGGCTGCTCGGCGCCGCACTGGCGGTCGAAGCGCTGACCGTCGGCGGGAGCGTCCGGAACGGTCTCCCCCTCAGAATTCACTAGCCTCTCCGCCGTTAACCGGGCGATCGTGGCCTGCGGGCGCTGCCCACGGCTGCGCCGCTACTGCCGTCGCGTGGCCCGGGACAAGAAGCGCGAGTTTCTCGATTGGACGTACTGGGGCAAACCGGTCCCCGGCGTCGGCGACCCGGCGGCGCGCTTGCTCGTCGTGGGGCTGGCGCCGGCGGCGCACGGCGCCAACCGCACGGGCCGCATGTTCACGGGCGACTCGAGCGGCGACTGGCTGTATGCGGCGCTGCACCGCTACGGGTTCGCCAGCCGGGCGCAATCGGTCGCCCGCGACGACGGTCTGACGTTGAACGATTGTTATATCACGGCCGCCGCGCGTTGCGCGCCGCCCGGCAACAAGCCGAGCCGCGTCGAGCTGGCGCGCTGCCGCCCGTATCTCGCCGCCGACGTGCGCCTGCTCCCCCAGGTGCGCGTGGTGCTCACCCTCGGCCGCATCGCCCACGACAGCTGGCTCAAGGCCGCCGGGTGGTGGACGGCGCTCGAGCCGCGCGACCGGCCGCAGTTCGCGCACGGCGCCGTGACCACCCTCCCCGGCGGCGTCGCCCTGGTGGCCTCGTACCATCCGAGTCGGCAGAACACCAATACCGGCAAACTGACGCGCGCGATGTGGCGCCAGGTGTTCGAGCGGGTGCGACGGCTGCTCGCTACTGGACGTCGAACTCCGCCGTGATGTCGTAGTCGTCCACGGCGCAGACGCCGACGCGCGCGACGTAGCGCCCCGCGCGGGGAGCGGCATCGGGGGGCAGCCGGATCGCGTCGCGGAAAGTGCCGCCTCGCTGGACGGCGAAGCGGCGGGCGTCGGGACTCAGCACCTTCGTGGTCGAATCCCAGTGGTAGTCGCCTTGAGTACCCGTCACCGAGATGCACAGGAAATCGTTCGTCGGCAGCACGAAGAGAATGGGCGCCTGACGCCGGTTGGTGATCGTGAAGAGCGCGATCGGGTTCACGCCCGACTCGCCGCCCTGCGCGTCGCGCCAGGCGAAGCGGTCCGGAATCACGGCGAGCGTGACGTCGGCGTGCAGCGTGAGCCCGTGGTCGACCGTGCGGTGGGTGGTGCGCGGAGGCACCTGCGCGCTCATGTCTTCCACGTCGATGCCGATACCCGGCGTGCCACCGCCCGGCACGCGGGCGACGCGGCCACGCACGGCGACGTATTGGTTGCGGTAGCGGCTCCAACGACCGGCCTTCCCGACCAGCGGCAGGACGAACGTCTGCACGCCCAGGGCGTGCAACGGGAGCGGGGCGACGATCGTCCAGAGGTCGAACTGCTCGTCGTTCTGGAGAAACCCTTCCACCGTCAACGCGGTGTCGCCGGTCTGCTGGGCCGGCGACCGTGCCGTAGCGCCGCCCAGCACCGCGAGCGCGAGTGTGAGCGTCATACGGAGCCGTTGCATCGGCTCCATCGGGCGACGCGGCTCAGCCCGCGCCCGCGTGGTCGGTCTGCGCGAGGCGCAGCGCCTCCGTGAAGACGGCGCGCACCTTTTTCTCGTCCCAGTGGGCGTGGCCGGGTGCGAGCGCGCCCATCCACAAGTCCAGGTCGGAGCTGGGGCTTGTGTCGGGCGGTGCGCGCCGCTTGAACGAAAGCCGCCCCATCGTCAGGCGCCGCCACAGGGGGGTCGTCGGGAGTGGCTGCGGCTCGCGGACCGGGGCGGGGTGCTGCAGGAACGCGCGTATGATGGGCGCCAAGTCGTGTACCGCCACGTCGAAGGTGTGGTCGCCGCTCAAATAGGGGGCCAGGACCGTCCGGGACTGGTGAATGAGGGCCCGCACTTGGTGGAAGAACGCGGCTTCGTCTGGCATGGGGTGCGAACGCTCCTTCCTCGGATGAGCCCGGATCATGGCGTCGAGGCCGGCGTGGGGGCGACGTCGAAGGCGAAGTCCGCGCAGCCCGGCGTCCTGAGCCTTACGTACCGGCCCAGGATCCGAATGACGAAGATCTGGCCGAAATCGACGTAGCCCATCCGATGGGCCGACTTGAGCGACGTGAGATTGTCGGCCTCGATGTACGTCACCAATCCTTTGTAGCCGCGGCTCTGGTAGGCGGCGAGGGCGCGCGTCATCCCGATCGCGTGGAGCCGGCGGCCGCGATAGGCGTCGAGCGTCAGGCCCTTGTACATGTAGACGTACGCGGGGTCGAACTGCACCCGTAGGCCGCCGCTGATCGGGGTGGGCGAACGCGCGTACCACCCGTAGGCGACCGGTTGGTCTCCGTCCACCACGGCGTAGCACTCGTCGCCCTTGCTCAAGGCTTCGTCCAGGAACGCCGGGGTCAGATCGTACTTCGCCTCCGTCGCCATGCACCGCAGCGTGTCGTCGTCGAGAAAGTCCGCGCTCATCTCGACCGGAAGCTCCATGAACGTGGGCGCCACCACGCTGATGCACAGCGCCCGCAGCACCTTGACGTCAATGACCCGCTGGATGGCGCGCAGCGCGAACGCGCCGAGCGCGCTCCCAAAGCCGAAGACCGACGCCTGGGATCGAAATTCGGCACTGATGCGCTGGACCTTCACTCGAGCGGCCTGAACAAGTGTGCTCTGCGATCACCGCAGGTAGCGCGCCACGCTGCGAGTTCGCCACAGCGCGCCGTCCGCGTGCGCGGGGCGGGGCGTGCTGGAGCGGGGCCACAACAGATTGCGGCTCAGCTGTGTGGCAGAGACGCCACAAGATCTCGGTACCGGCGGGCCTGCCCGGGCGTGAGCATCTCCTGCAGCACGATGTCACGCTCGATCGGAGCGGTGAACACGTAGCCGTGCGCGTCAGCGGCGAGCCAGCGGTCCCACTCCAGCAGGTCGAGGGCTTGAGCGACGGCGCCGCGCTCGAGGGCGGTGGCGCGCGCCAACCGCTCCACGTCTCCCCGGCCTCCCAACGCCGCCGCCGCGCCGAGCACCTGCTGGGCCGAAAGCGGCAGCGCCCGGAAGCGGAGGCACACGGCTCCGACCACGGCGGGCGGCAGGCTCCCCGGCAGTGAATCGATGAGGGTGCGCGCGGCGGAGGGCCAGGCGGGCGCGTCGGGAGCGAGCCGATATCCCCCGGCAACGGCTTCGAGCAGCGCGACGGCGAGCAGGGGAATGCCCGCGGTGTCGCGCTCCACCCGCCGCGCCAGGCGCTCCCGCTCGTCCGCGGCGTACGTCGGCACCGACCACGCGACCAGCCCCGCGAGCGCCGCCTGGTCCAGACGGCCCAGCCTGATCACCGCACCCTCGAGATCACGTCCCAAGCGTGCTTGCAGCTCGTCGAAGCGCTGCGCGTCCGGCACCCCCAACGCCACGCCCAGGAGCAGCAGCACGCAGTGCGGCGCGCAGTCGCGCGCGAGAGCGGGCAGCGACGCGAGCGACGCGGCGTCGAGCCACTGCGCGTCGTCGACCACCAGCAGCAGCGGGCGCTCCTCCGCCGCCGCGATCACGGCGGCGACGAACCCGTCGCGCACTTCCATCGTGAGGCTCGGAGGCCCGACCCGACCGCCCCGGAACCGCGCGTCCAGATCGGGATCGAGCGTTCCCAGGCTCGCGAGCGCGGCGGATGGCGCGCTCGCGAGGCCCGGCGCGTCCGCCAGTCCCGCCGCGAGCAGACTGGTGACGGCGCTCCATTGCCGCTCCCGGTCCGCCGGGACGGCGCGGGCGGTGGCCACGGTCGCGTCATCGAGGCGGGCGCGGGCGGCGAGCTCCTCGATCAGCCGCGTCTTGCCTTCCCCCGGCTCGCCTTGGACGAGCACGACCTGTCCCCGCCCTCCCTTGACGCGCTGCCACGCCGCCACCCCGGCGGCGAGCTCGGCCGTGCGACCCAAGAGCGGCGGCCGCGGCCGGGCCTCGGGCGGCGCCGCGAGGACCCGACGCCCCACGCGTGCCTCGCGGACGCGCTCGACCAGGCGCGCCAGCTCCGGACTGGGAGCCGCGTCGAGGGCGTCACGCAGGGCGCGCGCGAGACGCTCGGCGACTCGCAGGGCCGCGGCCCGGTCGCCCGCGAGCGCGAGGGCGCGCATCGCCGCGCGCGCCGCCGGCTCGGACGTGGGATCGAGGCCCACGGCGCCGAGCGCGGCGCGCGCCGCCGCTGCCGTGTCCCCGCGCGCGAGCTGCGCCTCGGCGCACTGGACGAGCGCGTTGAGCCCCTGCGCGCGCCACAGCGCCCGCTCCGCCCCGAGCCAGGTTTCGAACTGGTTCGCTCCGGGGAGCGCGAGTCCCTCGAGAAACTCCCCCTCCACGAGCGCCGCCGCGGCGTCCCACTCGCCGCGTTCGGCGAGGGCGGCGAAGCGGTCACAGTCGAGCGTGACGCCGTCCGTCGCTAGCCGCACCTGATCGACGTCGGCCTGGACGGCGGCGTCGCCCAGCACCTGCCGCAGCACGCGCAGCGCCTCGCTCAGCGAGTGGCGGGCTTGCTTCTCGTCGCGGTCGCTCCACAAGAGCCCCACGAGATGCTCGCGCGTGCGGCTCTTGCGCGCGCTGCGCGCGAGGTACACGAGCAGCGCCAGGTGCTTGCGCCACAACAGCTCGGGAGGCGCCGGGGCGTCGTCCACCGTCACGCGCGCGGGGCCGAGCACGCGGACGGCGAGGTGTGGGGAGTCGGGCATCGCGTCCCGATTATCCCCCACGGTGCGGTCGACAGCAAGCACCGCTACATTCTCCTCCCGCATGCAAACCCCCGCTCTCGAAGACGTGCAGCGTGCCGTCGGCGACCGCTACGACGTGGTGAGTCTCGCCGGCGCCGGCGGCATGGGCTCGGTGTTCCGGGCCCGCCATCGCACGCTCGGCCACATCGTCGCCGTCAAAGTCCTGCCTCCCGACGTCGCGGCCAGCGCCATGCGGCGCGAGCGGTTCCGGCGCGAGGCCACGCTCGGAGCCGGGCTCGAGCACCCCAACATCGTGCGCGTATACGATTTCGATACCAGGCACGACATCACGTTTCTCATCATGACGTTCGTGCGCGGCGTGACGCTCGAGGAGCGGCTGCGTGCGTCCGCCCGCTCGACCACCGGCGCGATCCTCCGCAGCGTGCGCGAGATCGCGGACGCGCTGGGCTACGTCCACCGCCGCGGCATCGTGCACCGCGACGTGAAGCCGGCGAACATCCTGCTCGACGAGGACAGCGGGCGCGCCCTGCTCGCCGACTTCGGGGTCGCCCATGTGGAGGGCGCGACGGACACCTCGCTCACGCAGCCCGGGGTCACGATCGGGACTCCCGGCTATATGGCCCCCGAGCAGATCGCCGGGGGACGCGTGGACGCCCGCACCGACCTGTATTCGCTGGCCGCGGTCGCGTTCGAGTCGCTCACCGCGGCGCCGGCCGACTTCAGGGCCGACCGTGCCACGCTGGCGCGTGCCCTGCGCGCCGCCCGGCCGGAGCTCTCCGCCCGCGAGGCCGCCGTGCTCGTGGCCCCGCTCGCCGAGCGGCCCGACGAGCGCCCGGGCTCCGCCGACGCGTGGCTCGCGGCGCTCGACCGCACGCGACCGCGGCGGCGGCGCTGGGCCATGGCGGCGCTGGCCGTCGTCGTGGCCGCTGGCGTGGCGCGGATGGTGTGGGAACCGGCTCGGCCGTCCGACACGCCGCCCCGGCTCGCGGTGATGCCGTTCGCGGTGCTCGGCACGCCGCCCTACCCGGCCACGCAGCTGCCGGAGTATTTCGTCTCCCGGTTCCGACCCGTGGAGCGCGTGATCGACGTTCTGTCCTTCGGGCGCGTGGTGGCGCAGACCGGCACCGCGCCGCCCTCGAACGAAGAGGCGCGCGATCTCGCCGCGCGCCTGGGCGCGCGCTTTTTCGTGCAGGGCAGCGTGTCGTACGCCGGACCGACGGTGACGCTGACCGCGACGCTGTACGAGGGCAATCGCGCCCGGCGCAGCGGCAAGGCGACCGGCCGCGTCGGGTTGGACGAGTCGGACGTGATGGACCGCGTGTGGGCCCAGCTCTACCCGGAGTTCACGCGCAGTCCCGACGTGACGCTGCCGAACGGCGGCCCCGACGCGCTGGCCGCGTACCTCAATGCCGAAGCGGCCTTCCGGCGCGGCGACTACCACACGGCGCGCGACGGGTACACGCGCGTGATCCGCGCCGATACCGGGTTCGCCATCGGGCGCCTGCGGCTCGCCCTCGTCGCGGCCCAGGTGGACCCCACCGAGCAGGGGTTCGGCGGGCCGCTGCGGGGCGCCATGCTGCACCAACACGGCCTGTCCGATGCCGACAGCCTGCTGCTCGACGGGTTCGCCGAGCTGTTATCCCACGGCGACGGCCTTGCGGCGCTGGCCCGGTTCAAGAGCGCGACCGAGCGCGCGCCCGACTATCCCCAGGGGTGGTACGTGCTGGGCGAGTTCTATTACCACTTCGGCGACCTGTTCGATCAGAGCGTGGGCGAGGCCCGCGGGGCATTCGACCGCGTCCTCGACCTCGACCCCCGGTTCTCCCCGGCGATCGGGCACCTCATCGCGCTCGCGAACCAGGTCGGCGATCGCGTCGAAACCGAGCGACTGATTCGCCAGTACCTGCGGATCGATTCGACCTCGGTGGTGGCCGAAGCGGTGGGGATCGCGGACACCCTCATCCTGGGCTCGGCGGCGGACCAGATGGCGCTGCTGCACCACGCGTGCGGGCACAGCTTCCCGGCACTGCAGCACCTGGCGTTTCAGGCCGCGGCGTTCGGCACGCCGGCGCAGCGCGAAGGGCCGGCGCGCGTGGTGCTGCGCTGTCTCGAGCAGCGCGCCGCCACCGATCAAGAGCGCGTGCGCGCGCTGCGCATGGGGCTCGCGGCGGACCTCGGGGCCGGCTGGGTGGACAGCGCGCGCGTTCGGCTGGGCCGCGCCACGGGCGCCTGGGCGGAGCGGGAGCGGGATCTGTGGCTGCTGGTGGCACACGACATGGGGTTGCCCGCGCTCGGCGACTGGGAGCGTGCCGCCGCCCGGCTCTCGGCGCGGCCGCGCGCCGTCCAGGATACGGACGTGACCGCCCACTGGGCGTTGGCGCGGGCGGGCGTGGACCGCTCGCGCCACGCGGCCGCCCTGGCGCGGCTCGCCGCGGGTGGGGCGCCGCTCCCATCGAGCCTCGCCGCCGATCTGCAGGCGCGCGCGGCTCTCGGCCGGGGCGACTCGGGGGCCGCGCTGCGGCTGTGGAGCGGCGCGACGCGCCGCTATGCGGTGCTCAGCGTGCCGCTCGAGGTGGTGGCGTCGCTTTGGCCGCTGCGCCTCGACGTGGTGCGCGTGGGGGCGGCGCGCCGCGACAGCGCCATGGTCGCGCGAGGCTGCGCGTCGTTCGAAACGCTGATGGGCTACACGGACCAGGTCGCGCAGCCGGAGGTCAGGCGGCTGTGCCTCACCCCGGGCTTGCGCCCGGGGTCAGACAAGCCTTCAGCGAGCAGCCTTTACACCGCCAGGAGGAGGGCGAAGCTAGACTCGTGACGACGACCCGTGTGCTCGTGCTCGCTCTGCTGGCGATGTGCCCCACGGTTGCGTGCTGCGCCAACCAGCCGGGCACCCCCCAACCCCCGCCGCCGTGGCGCCTCGTGTGGCACGACGAGTTCGACGGCGCCGCGCTCGACACCACGAAGTGGGTGCGGGAGACCGGGGGCAACGGCTGGGGGAACGGCGAGCTCGAGTTCTATACCAATCGGGTCGAGAACGCCCGCGTGGCAAACGGCTACCTGGTGATCGAGGCCCGGCGCGAGCCGTTCGGCAACCAGGCCTACACCTCGGCGCGCCTCAAGACCCAGGGCCTGGGGGCGTGGCGCTACGGCCGGGTCGAGGCGCGCATTGAGATCCCGCGGGGGCAGGGGCTGTGGCCCGCGTTCTGGATGCTGGGCGACGACATCCCGCAAGTCGGCTGGCCTGGGTGCGGCGAGATCGACATCATGGAGAACATCGGGAAGGAGCCGGGCCGGGTGCACGGCACGGTGCACGGTCCCAACTACTCCGGTGCCAACGGCATCGGCAGCGCCTACGACCTGAGCACGGGCGCGTTCGCCGACACGTTTCACGTGTTTGCGATCGAGTGGCAGCCGGACTCGATTCGCTGGTTCGTCGACAGCGCCCCGTACAAGACCGTCACGCCGCACGATGTCCCGGGGCGGTGGGTGTACGACCATCCCTTCTTCATTCTTCTCAACGTCGCCGTGGGTGGCTACTGGCCCGGCAATCCGGATACGACGACGGTGTTCCCGCAGACGATGCGCGTGGATTACGTGCGCGTGTACCAGCGGTAGGCACGTCGTTCACCTTGACCAATTTGGTCAAGTACACTATGGTCCGTGTATGCGTCGTCGCAAGCAGGTCGCTTCAGTGCGAAAGGCCGTGAGCCTGTACGAGGCGAAGACCCACCTCTCTGAGCTGGTCGAGCTGGCCGCGCAGGGAAGGGAGATCGTCATCGCCAAGTCCGGGAAGCCCAAGGCCCGCCTGGTCCCGCTCGCCCCCAAAGACACACGCCACCTACGCAAGTACGGACTGGGGAAGGGCCGGGGTTGGATCGCGGACGACTTCGACGCGCCGCTGCCGCCCGAAGTCTTGCGGTTGTTTACCGGCGAATCCGAGTGAGGCTGCTGCTCGACACCAACGCGCTGGTTCGGTGGCACCTGAAAAAACTTCGGCCCGCTGCCGTTCGCACGGTGGAGCGGGCCGAACTCGTTGTAGTGAGCGCCATCAGCGCGTGGGAGATCGCCATCAAGGGAGCCGTCGGCAGGCTGGACCTCAAGGACACAGTCGACGACATCGTGGCGCGCAATCGATTTCTCCCGCTTCCGGCGACGATACGTCACGGGGACCTGCTGCGTGACCTGCCACGCCACCACAGCGACCCGTTCGACCGCCTGCTGATCGCGCAGGCGCTGGACGAGGGACTCACGATCCTCACATCGGACCGGGCGTTCGAGCCGTATCGGGTGCCGGTGGTGTGGGCGTGACGCGCGCCACGCTGCGACCTCGCCACAGCGTCGATCCGGGCGCCCCGCCCGCTCCTGCTCCTCGGAGCACGGCATGAGGGTTGCCTAGAGCGGTGGCGGCTGGGATTCCGGAACGCGGGGAGTCACTGTGCAGGATAGCGGGGCATCTTGTCATGTCGCGATCATCGGGGCGGGGCCGTACGGATTGGCCGCCGCTGCGCACCTCCGCGCCAAGAACGTCGAAGCGCGGATCTTCGGCGAGCCGATGGAGTTCTGGACACGGCACATGCCGCGGGGCATGTTCCTGCGTTCCAGCCCGAGCGCTTCGAATCTCGCCGATCCCGATGGCCGGCTGAGACTCGATCGCTATCATGCGCTCCACGGCATCCCGCACGCCAAGCCCACGCCGCTCGAGGACTTCGTACGGTATGGGCAGTGGTTCCAGCAGCAGGCGGTACCGGACGTAGATCGGCGCACGGTTTCGCGCGTCGCCGCAAACGCGCGGGGGTTCCACGTGCGGCTGGAGGATGGGGAAGAGTTCCACGCGCGGCGCGTGGTGGTGGCCACGGGCATCAGTCCATTCGCCCGGCGCCCGCCGCAGTTTGCCGGACTGCCCGCACCACTGGTTTCTCATTCGTTCGACCACGCCGATCTGAGTCGGTTCGCCGGTCAGCGGGTCGTGGTAGTAGGCGGCGGGCAGAGCGCGCTCGAATCGGCAGCCCTGCTCCACGAGGGTGGCGCGGAAGTCGAGGTCGTGGCCCGAGCCCCCGGCACTTACTTCATCCCTGACTGGCCGCAGACTCCGTTGGTGCGAGCGGCGCGCCGGCTGCTCAGCCCCATCGTCCGTCCCCCGTTTGATATCATGGGCCCACGCTTCGTGAGCTGGCTCATCGCGTGGCCGCGGCTGTTTCGACGGTCGCCGAGAGCGCTGCAGGAATTCCTCACGGCGCGTGCCGTGCGGCCGGCCGGCGCGAGCTGGTTGACGCCGCGCCTGGCCTCGGTGCCCATCACCGCGGGCCGTACTATTGCGGCAGCGATTCCCACCGGCTCCCAGCTCCGCCTAAGGCTCAGCGACGGCACCGAACGACTGGTGGATCACCTGCTCCTCGCCACGGGGTATCGCGTGGACGCCACTCGGTACGCATTCCTGGCGCCGACACTGCTGCAGGCCCTGCGCACACGCGATGGCTATCCCGAGCTGGACGTCGGGTTCGAATCGTCCGTGCCAGGCCTCCACTTCCTCGGGACGCCCGCCGCCCGCAGCTTCGGCCCCCTGTGTCGCTTTGTGGTGGGGACGAGGTATATGGCTCGCGCGCTGACACGCTACATCACCCACCTGGACGAGAACGGTCGCGTACGACATGGATGACGCGGCGTGTAAGCCGTGGGCGATCGTTCTCAGCTCTGACGTCGTTGGCCTGGGGGCGGTCCGGAGCCTGCACGCGGGAGGCGTCCCTACTATCGTGGTCATGCTCGATCCGTTGGAGCCCGTGCGCGCCTCCCGGTACGGCCGCAAAGTGCTCGTTCCCAAGTCGCCCGATGTGGAGGGCGCCCTCTTGGATGTGCTTGCCGGGCTCGAGCGGGAACCACGGCCGGTCCTCATTCCGACGTCGGATCATCTCGTGCATTTCGTGGGCAAGCATCGGGCCCGCCTGGAAGGGCACTTCAAGTGCTGCATTCCCCCGCAGGCCGCGATCGAGGTCACACTCGACAAGGCCAAGGACACGCAACTCCTGCAGGGCACCGGAATCCCGTTCCCCAAGACGGTTCAGACGGTGCCGGCCTCGCCCGCCGAGTTGGTACGCCAACTGGGCCTGCCCCTCATCGTGAAGCCCCGCACGCACCTGGATAAGGAGAGTCTGGGGTGGAGGAACGTCATCATCCGCAGCCTCGCCGACGCCGACGCGTTCTACCGCACGAGCAGCGCGGTATTCAGCCGCGTCATCGCGCAGGAGTTGATTCCCGGACCCGACGAGATGCAGTGGGAGTGCATCTGCCTGTTCAACGCCCGCGGTGAGATCGCCCGCGCGTTCACCTTCCGCAAGCTCTCGACCATGCCGGCCCACTACGGAGCCACCAGCCGCGGTCGGAGCGAGCGCAACGACGCGCTCGTAGATCTCGCCGCCGCGATCGGCAGGCGGCTCAACTATGTCGGCATCGCCGACATCGACGTGAAGTACGATGCGCGCGACGGGCAATACAAGTACTTCGAGCTCAACCCGCGACTGGGCGTGTGCCACTACTTCGGGACCCGCTGCGGCACGAATGTGATCCTCGACGCCTATCGCCTGGCCTGCGGCGAGGAGCTACCCGAGGGGGCCCCGCAGATCGAGGGACGAACGTTCCTGGCCGTGCTGGAGGAAATCGGCGGCAGGTTGCAGGACGGCGACTCCTGGCTGGCGGTGTTGCGGGGCCTCCTGGTTGCCTTGTTGCACCGGCCGGTGGGGGCGTACTTCGCCCCGGACGATGTCTGGCCCGGGCCCTTCGCAGTTGCTCGAATCTGTTACCGGCTGCTCGCGCGGGCGTGGCGCGGACAGCTTGGCGCGGTGTTCACCAAGCAGTTCAACCAGAGCGCTTGACCGCTACTCGACCGCTGTCGCGGCTGCGCACCACTCCCGCGATCCCCGAGCGCGAAGCCCCTCGGCCTTGCTCTTGCGTCATCCCGGCGACATTGGCGCGGCGGACCCGTACCGCCGCCGATCCCGTCGTCCCCCGGTGACGGAGGTGGCCATGTCTCGCTTTCCTCGCGGGCGGCAGCTGCTGTGCGCGATCCCGGTCGCCTTGCAAGCGTGTGGCGGAGGTGGCAGCACCGGGCCGGCACCCAAGCCCGCCAGGCTCTCGAACCCCGACAGCACCGCCGCCCAGCTTCAGTCGCTGACCGCGCCGTTTGAGACCGACGCCTTCCTGAACTTCGCCGCGCTCCATCAACATTTCGGGCCCGCCGGTTCGGTGCTCGCGGCGACGTCCGTCGTGGCCCCGGGCCTCATGCGGAGCGACGTGGCGACTCGAGTCTGGCGGAGCGCGCTCGCGACCCCGCCGGTCGCGGGCGCGATTTTCCGGGACACGGTGCGCGGCAAGACATTCGTCTGGGACACGACTGCGGCACGCTATGTAACGTCGACCGCGGCTGGCGCGCCCGCGAACGGCGTGCGCTTCGTGCTCTATACCACCCAACCGCCGATCAGCGAGCCGTCTCGTCCGTTGACCGCGATGGGATACGCCGACCTCACCGATCAAAGCACGTCCAGCGCGGCTGTGCTCGGCGTCGCGGTCCTCGGGGGGACGGGGCCCAACCCGGTCACGTATGTGAGCTACACCGTCGCCCGTTCCGCTGCGCCGGCCCGGGCGTGGGCGGTCGTCGGCTTCTTGACCGACGGCGCGACCCTGCTCGATCTCACGTCGACCGTGACCGTCACGTCCACGCTGCTCACCGTCCAGACGGCAGTGGATGACGCGACGGACGGTACGCACGTCAGCGAGACTGGAACCCTGTCCCGCACGTGGGAGAACAGCGCGGATTTCAGCTTGACGAGCGGCGCCGAGACCGTGCGCGCCACTGGAAGGGTGGCGCTGGACACGACGGGCCACACGTGGGGGAGCGGCAGCGTGGCGGTTACGGTGAACGGACAGGCGTTCGCCACGATAACCGTCGCGCCGGGCGGCCCGAGCTACTCCGGAGCGAGCGGCGTGCAGCTCACTTCGGCCGACGACGCGGCGCTCGTGAGGTTGTTCATCGCTTGGTTCAACGTCTTCGGCGCCGTCACGGTGTTGACGGACCCGGCGTGGGTGCTGGGCCTGTGAAGGATACGCGCGGGCGCCGCTACTCGTAGCGCAGCGCCCGCACCGGATCGACGAGGGAAGCGCGTCGGGCGGGAACGTACACGGCGCCGAGCGCCACGAGTGTGAGCAGCGCGGCGGCGAGCGCGAACACAACGGGATCATGGCCCTCGAGCCCGTACAACAGCGACCGGGCGGCGCGCCCCAAACCGAGCGCTCCCACCAAGCCGATCCCGCCGCCCACCAGAATCATCCCCGACATCTGACGTAGCACCATCGCGCGCACTCGGCCGGCGTCGGCGCCCAGAGCCATGCGCACGCCGATCTCGCGGGTGCGCTGGGCCACGCTGTAGGCCAGGACGCCGTACAGGCCCACCGCGGCGAGCAGCGTGGCGAGCACCGCGAACGACGCCGACAGGATGCTGATCAGCCGGTCCACGGAGACGTTTTCTCGGATCTGCTGCGGCATGGTCTTGAGGCCGTCCATCGGAAGGCCGGGGTCGATCGTCTTGATGACGGCCGGGAGCGCGCGCAGGAGCGCGTCGGTTTGGGGGGATCGCACGTAGAAGTTCATCGTTCCGACGTGCGTATCCTGCCGCCACGGGATGTAGAACAGCGGCGGCACCACCCGCTTGACATCGCTGTATTTCACGTCGGGGATCACGCCCACGATCTGGATATTCAGCGGGCCGGGCCCGACGGACATGAACTTGCCCACGGGGGCCTGACCGAGGTTGAACTTCTTCTCGAAGGCCTGGTTCACGACAGCGACCCGCGGCGCCCCCCGACGGTCTCCCTTGGTGAACTCGCGGCCGAAGCGCAACTGCACGCCCAGGGTGGCGAAGTAGCCGGCGCCGACTTCGTTGAACCGCGCGTTCTTGTCCACGTCGGGACCGGACGGGAACCCTTGCACGTTGACATCCGAGCCCCAGTTGGCCCCGGCCAGGAGCGGGACCATTGAGCTGGTCACGCCGTTCACGCCGGGGATCGCGGCCACCGCGTCTTCCACGCGATCGAAGAGTAGGAGCGCGCGAGTGCTATCGTACCCGCTCCGTTCCGGCGCGAGCCTGAATGTGACCACCTGGTCGACCCGCATCCCTAGATCCACCCGGGTCACGTTGACCAGGCTTTTCACGAACAGCCCCGCGGCGATGAGCAGCGTGGTGGCCAGGCTGATCTGGACCGTCACCAGAGACTGTCGGAACCGAGCGGCGCTCCGTGCCCCCGCGATCTGACCGGCGTTGGCGCGGATGGCCGCTACCAGCTCGGTGCGGGTGCTGAGCCACGCCGGGAACATGCCGGAGACGATCCCCGCGGCGATCGCGAGCGCGGCCGCGAAGACGAGCACGACGGGCTGGAGACCGAACCGGAGCGTGTGTGCCTCGGGCGGGAGGAGGGCGGCCATGCCGGTCAGCGTTTCATAAGCCACGATCAGACCAGCGAGCCCGCCCAAGCAGGCGAGCAGCACCGATTCGGTGAGCAGCTGCGTGATGAGCTGGCGGCGGCTGGCGCCGAGGGCCAAACGCACGCCAATCTCCATGGCGCGACCGGCGCCGCGCGCGAGCAGGAGATTCGCGATATTGGCGCACGCGATGAGTAGGACGATTCCGGTGACGCTGAACAACATGAGCAGGGGCGTCTGGGCGTCCCGGTGCATCGAGCTCTGACCGCGCCGTCCGGGCGTGACGACGACCTGCTTCGCCTGGAACTCGGTCATCTGCTGGTCGCTGATGCCCTTTTGGAGCGGCGCCTCGACGTCGGTGACGATGGGATGGTAGGCCGCGTTGAGCCCGGCTCTCGCCTGCGCCAGCGACACGCCCGGCTTCAGGCGCCCGAAGAGATAAGCCCAGTAGTTTTGACGGTTGTCGAAGCCCCGGAATCCGGGTTCGAGCACACCCCTCATGCTGATCGGCTCGAACACCAGGGGCCGGACACCGAGCGTGGTTCCCTGAGAATCACGCGGGGCCACGCCGACGATGGTCATCGCCTGTCCATTGACGAGGAGGAGGCGACCCAGCACCGTCGGATCATTCCCGAAGTGCGACTGCCAGTAGCCGTAGCCGAGCACGGTGACGTAGTTGGTGCCGATGCCCTGGTCGTCGGCCGGCCCGAGGAGACGTCCCAGAGCGGGGCGCAGGCCGAGGGTCGGGAAGTACGACCCCGAGACGTACATTCCCTCCCCCGTCGTCGCCTGGTCGCGATAGGACAGACTGACGCCGAAGGCCAAATGCGCCGCGAGTCCCGTGAATACGGTCTGGCTCCGCTCGAGGTCCCGGAACATCGGGTAGCTGAACACCACATCGCAGTCTCCCGCCTGGCCACACGACTGAGAACCGGGTTTGAGACCCGGAGCCGCGAGGTTGACGAGGCGGTCGGGGCTGGGCACCGGGAGCGGACGCAGCAGGATCTGATCGAAGAGGGAGAAGATGGCTGCGTTGGCGCCGATGCCGAGCGCGAGCGAAACGACCGCGATGCCGGTGACGAACGGCGTCTTGAAGAGCGTGCGGAAGGCCAGGGTGAGGTGTCGCATCCGGAGTCCGGGCCGGAAAGTCTCAGGGTGGAGGAGGCAAGCGCCGTGCCCGTGATGCGCGGTTGAAGCCGCGGCTCGGCCCTTCCGCTGAAGCGGAGCGGGCGCGCCCGTTTAGGGGCAGGTGCCGAGTCTCTGTAGGGGCGCAGCATGCTGCGCCCCTACTCGCGTACCCTGCGGCCTAGTCAGCCCCGGTGTCCGCTTGTGGGACTGGCCATCCCACATCCGCACGCCTGGAGCGCCGCGAGGGTCGCAGGGTCTCCCGCAATCCGTTTGCCAGTAGCCGCTTAGCGTCGCCAATCCTCTGGTATGGTCTCTGCTTGGAGGGTGGCTAATGGTATGGTCTCTGCTTGGAGGGTGGCTCGTGGATATTCCGCGCATCGTTCGCACACTCGCTACCCAGCTCGCTCTTGACGCGCGGTACGCTTTCCGAACGTTGAGGCGTAGCCCCGGCTTCACGGTTTTCACCCTGCTCACGTTCGCCGTGGCCATCGGCGGACTGTCGACGATTTTCAGCCTGGTCAATGTGGTTCTGCTCAAACCCCTGGCGTATCCGGAGGCCGACCGGCTGGTGATGGTGCTCGAAGCCAGCGCGCAGAATCCCGTTGGTGGCTATTCGGTCGCCGCTCCCAATTACATCGACTGGCAGCAAGGCAACGATGTCTTCGAGCGCATGGCGTTGTACGAGTACCTCGGCTACAACCTCGCCGGCGGTGCGGAGCCTCAACAGGTCAGCGGATTGCGGGTAACCGGCGGTGTGTTTGAGTTGCTGCGCGTCGCGCCGCTCTTGGGCCGGGGACTCATGGCTGCCGACGACTCGGGCGCGAACGGCCGGGTGGCGGTTCTGATTCATCGGCTGTGGCGACGCACATTCGGCGGTGATTCGGCAATCGTGGGTCGCTCGATCCGCCTCAATGGCGAGCCATGGCAAATCGTCGGCGTGATGCCGCCGAACTTCGCCTTCCCGTCGGTGGGGCAGGATATATGGACCCCGATCAGGCTGACCGGCGATGACCTGAACCGCGCCTCGCATTCGTTCTTCGCCATCGCGCGGCTCAAGGATGGCGTGTCGCTGGCGCGCGCCCGTGCTGTGATGCGTGCCATGGGCGCACGGCTTGCCGCGGCCTATCCCGCGAGTAATGCTGGCGAAACGGTCAACGTTTTTCCGATGCGCGACCTCTGGGTGCAAGACGTGCAGCACACCCTCCAGATCTTGCTGGTCGCCGTGTCTCTGGTGCTCCTCATCGCGTCGGCGAACGTCGCCAGCCTTCAGGTGGCCCGCGACGCCGCGCGACGCCGTGAGATCGCGGCGCGCCTCACGCTGGGCGGCAGTCCGGCGCGGATCGTGGGACAACTGGTAACGGAGAGTGTCGTGCTGGCGCTGGGAGGCGCGCTGCTGGGGCTGGTGCTCGCCGTATTCGGCATTCGCGGGTTGGTGACGTTATTCCCGCCCGGTTTGCGCTACGCTCCGTTTCGGGATCTTTCCGCAGTGTCGCTTGACCCCACCGTGTTCGGATTCGCGGTGCTGGTCGCGTTGCTCGCGGGCATCGCGGCGGGACTCCTTCCGGCAATGACCGCGCTTCCCTCAGGACCCGCCGAACTGTTGCGCGAGAGCGGCGGAGCGCGCAGCAGCGCGACTCGTCGCACCCGGCGGATCAAGAGCCTGCTCATAGGAGTCGAAGTCGCCCTCACCATGGTGGTGCTCGTCGGCGCCGGGCTCCTTCTCTCGAGTATCCGGCGGGTGCACCAAGTTCCTCCAGGGCTCGACGCAACGAACGTTGTCGCGCTGCGCGTCGAGCTGCCGCAGCCGGACGCGTACGGACCGGGGCGGCGTGCCACCTGGTGCACAGACGTGCGTCGCGAGGTCGGAGCACTGCCCGGTGTGGTGGCGGTGAGCGCCGTGAGTCACCTGCCGCTGTCGGGGTCTAACGCCGGTCACAGTTTCGTCATCGAGGGCGCCTCCGATCCTGGGCCCGCGAACCTGCCCGCGGCGTCGTATGGCGTCGTCTGTCCCGGCTACTTCCGCACGATGGGGATCCCGCTCGTCATGGGCCGCGATTTCAGCGAGGCTGACCGCGCTGACGCGCCGCCGGTGATGATCATCAACGAGCGGCTCCGCGCGCGCTGGTTTCCCAAACAGGACCCGTTGGGACGCCGCTTCAAGCTGGGGCGTTTCACATCCAAGACCCCGTGGGTCACGATCGTCGGCGTGGTAGGCGACGTGCACCACGGCGGACTGATGCAGCCGCCGGAGCCTTACTTCTACGCTCCGTACGCGCAGGCTGCATGGCCAAGCATGTCGGTGACAGTGAGGACCCGAGGCGCGCCCCAGGCGCAGCTGCGCGCGATACGTGAAGGGCTGCGCCGCGCCACGCCCGCCGAGCCGATCGGGGAGGCGACGACGATGGAACAGGTTCTCCAAGCGTCGCTCGGCCATCTCCGCTTTCCGGTTGTGCTGTTCTCGGTGTTCGCGGCGCTGGCCCTCTCGCTCGCGGCGCTGGGGTGCTTCGGGCTTGCGATGCAGACGGTGGTTCAGCGGCGGCGCGAGCTCGCCATTCGCATTGCGTTGGGTGCACAAGCCAGGCAGGTGTACCGGATGGTCATTGCCCAGTCGATGACACCGGTGTCGTGGGGCCTCGTCGCGGGTATCGCCGCGGCGCTCGCGGGGACCGGAATCCTGCGGGACCTGCTGTATGGTATCACGCCCACCGATCCGACGATGCTGGCGCTCGGCGCCACATTGCTCGCGACCATAACTGCCGCGGCCTGTTTCGTGCCGGCTCGGCGAGCGGCGCGTCTGGATCCTGCGACGGTCCTGCGGGAAGACTAGAGTGTCCGTTCGTGGGACTGGCCATCCCACAACCGCACGCCTGGAGCGCCGCGCCCTAGCACCCGCCGGCTGCAATCCGTTCACCGCCATCGCGTTAGCGCCCCTGCTGCTCGTGGTACGAGGTGTGCTTGGTGAGTAGGTCGTGGACATCGCCCGCGCACCCCTCCCCAAGACCGGCAGGTACGTGAAGGCCGGCATCGGCGCCGGCGCGATCATCTTGCTCACGATTTTCCTCACGAGCTTGAAGCCCGCCGCGCCCACGGTGGACCGAGCGACTCTGTGGGTCGACTCCGTGCGCCGCGGCGAGATGGTGCGCGAGGTGCGCGGTCCCGGCACGCTCGTGCCGGAGCACATCCGCTTTATCACCGCCCTCGCCGCCGGCCGCGTCGATCGGGTGCTCGCGCAGCCCGGGCAGCGCGTGAGACCGGAAACTCCGCTGCTCGAGCTCTCCAACCCGGACGTCCAGATCCAGGCGCTGCAGGCCGAGCAGCAGCTGGCGGCGGCGCGCGCCGAACTGGTGAGCGAGCGGACCAATCTCGAGAATCAGCGTCTCACGCAGGCGGGCCTCGTCGCCACTACGCGCACCGAATACCTCCAGGCGAAGCGCGACGCGGAGGTCGCCGAGTCGCTCGGTCTGCATGGGGGCATGTCCCGCAACGACGCGGCGCTGGCCAAAGACAAGGCCGCCGAGTTCGAGACACGCTACGGGATCGAGCAGCAGCGTCTCGCGTTGATGACCGAGACGATCGACTCCCAGCTCGCCGTGCAGCGGTCGCAGGTCGACCGGCTGCGCGCCGTCGCGGAATTCCAGCAGAACGTGCTGCGGTCGCTGCAGGTGCGCGCGGGCGATTCGGGTGTGGTCTCCGACTTGACGCTCCAGCTCGGCCAGTACGTGCTTGGCGGGACGATGCTCGCGAAGGTGGTCCAGCCCGGGAAGCTCAAGGCGGTGCTCCAGATCCCGGAAACGCAGGCGAAAGACATCACGATCGGCCAGAAAGCGGCCGTCGACACCCGGAACGGCGTCGTCCCGGGGCACGTAATCCGGTTCGACCCGAACGCGATCAACGGCACGGTGGCAGTGGACGTCGCGCTCGAGGACACGGTCTCCGGGATGCGCCCCGACCTGTCCGTCGACGGCACGATCGAGATCGAGCGCCTCGAGCACGTGCTCTATACCGGTCGACCCGCCTACGGGCAGCCGAACAGCACGATCGGGATGTTCAAGATCACCGATGACGGACACTACGCGAACCGCGTGCAGGTGCAGGTAGGTCGCAGCTCGGTCAACACGATCGAGGTGCTGCGCGGCCTGAGCGTGCGCGATTCGGTGATCCTGTCGGACATGTCGCAGTGGGACAACGTGGAGAGGGTGAGAATCAAGAGATAGGGATCAGGGGTCAGGGGCCAGGGAGGGCCGATGTCAAGCAACGGCGCGGCGCTGATTCAGCTCCAGGGAATCAAGAAGGTTTTCTACACGGACGAAGTCGAGACGCACGCGCTCGCGGACGTGCACCTCGAGATCAAGCAGGGCGACTACGTCTCGATCGCGGGGCCGTCGGGGTGCGGGAAGACGACGTTGCTTTCCCTGCTCGGCCTGCTCGACACGCCGACGGAGGGGACATACCTGCTGGAAGACCGACCGGTTGCGAACCTCTCCGCCGCCGAGCGGGCCCGGATCAGGAACCGGCGCATCGGGTTCATCTTCCAGGCATTCAATCTGATCGGCGACCTCACCGTGTACGAGAACGTCGAGTTGCCGCTCACGTATCGCGGCATGCCGGGGGCCGAGCGCAAGCAGCGGGTGCAGGCGGCGCTCGAACGGGTCGGCATGTCGCATCGGGCGAAGCATTATCCCGCCCAGCTCTCCGGTGGCCAGCAGCAGCGCGTGGCGGTAGCGCGCGCGGTGGTGGGCGATCCCGCCATTCTCCTGGCGGATGAGCCGACGGGGAACTTGGACTCGACCAACGGCGAGGCGGTGATGGAGTTGCTGCGCGAGCTGCACCGCGGCGGGGCGACGGTGTGCATGGTCACGCACGATCCGCGCTACGCGCAGCATGCGGACCGGACGGTGCAGCTGTTCGATGGACGCGTGGTGGAAGAGCAGGGGTCAGGGGTCGGGGATCAGGGAAGGACGACACCGACTCGAGCTCTCTAACCCCTGACCCCTGGTCCCTGACCCCATGCTCTCCGACCTCCGCTACGGCATGCGGATCCTTCGCAGGAACCCGACGTTCGGGCTCGTGGCGATCCTGGCCCTGGCGCTCGGCACCGGCGCCAACGCGGCGATTTTCCAGCTTGTCAACGCACTCCGTCTTCGTTCGCTTCCAGTCGAGAAGCCCAACGAGCTCGTGTCCATCGGGATCGACCAGCACGGCAGGGGGCGGGTGGGCAGGGGGTATCCGGGCCGCTCGGTTTTCACCGAGCCGCTGTGGCAGGAGATCCGCTCGCAGCAGCAGGCCTTCTCGTCGCTGTTCGCCTGGGGCAACGCCAGATGGGATCTGTCCGGCGCAGGAGAAGCCGTTTTTGCGAATGGGTTCTACGTCAGCGGAGGGTTCTTCGACGCGCTTGGCGTGCACGCTCAGATCGGTCGCCTGTTCACGGAGCAAGACGATCAGAAAGGTTGCGGCTCGCCTGGCGTGGTGCTGTCGCACGGGTTCTGGCAGGCCCGGCTCGGAGGCGATCCGCGTGTAATCGAGCGGACGATCATGCTGGACCGACGTCCGTTCCACGTGCTCGGGGTCACGCCGCCGGGTTTCTTCGGTGTGGAAGTCGGTCGCACGTTCGACGTGGCACTCCCGCTCTGCGCCGAGGCGCTGCTGCGTGGCCAGCAGGCCGGAACCGGCCAGCGTGCGGTCTGGTGGCTCGACATCATGGGACGTCTGAAGCCGGGCTGGACGGGGGAGCGCGCCCAGGCGCAGGTCGCCGCCATTTCGCCGGGTGTGTTCCAGGCGACGGTGCCGCCGACATACACCGCCGACTGGGCGAAGAACTACACGTCGTTCACGCTCACCGCGAGACGTGCCGCTACCGGCGTATCGAACCTACGGAGCAGGTATGCGACTCAGCTGTGGGCGTTGCTTGGCGCCACCGGCCTCGTACTGCTACTCACTTGCCTCAACCTCGCGAACCTGATGCTGGCGCGCTCCACGGCCCGCGGCCGCGAGGTTGCCGTGCGTCTGGCGATTGGCGCGTCGCGACGCCGGGTTGTCCGTCAGATGCTGTCCGAGAGCGTGCTGCTCGCCGGATTGGGCGCCGTGGGCGGGCTGCTGCTCGCCCGCTGGATGAGCCAGGCGCTGGTGATGTTCCTCAACGCGCGCGGCGGCGGAATCTTCGTGGACCTGACGCCAGACTGGCGCGTGTTTGCGTTCATGGCCACAGTCACCGTCTGCACGTGTGTGTTGTTCGGCTTGAGCCCGGCGCTCAAGGTCACGCGCCGTGATCTCGCGAATGCCATGCAGCCCGGCGGTCGATCGTCGACCGAAGGACACGAGCCACTCACGCTGCGGCGCGGGCTCGTGGTCGTGCAGGTCGCACTCTCGCTGGTGCTCGTGGTCGGCGCGCTGCTCTTCGGGCGCACCTTGAAAAACCTCGGCGCGGTCGACCTGGGCTTCGATCCCGACGTGGCGGTGGTGGCTGTCGACCTGAGCCGAACCGGGGTGCGGCCCGAGGCGCGGACGCAGACCTTCGCTTCCATCGTCACGCGCCTCCACCAGGTCCCCGGCGTTCGCCACGCCGCCGAGGCATTGATCGTGCCCCTCAGTGGCAGTGATTGGAACGGTCGCATCGTCACAAGCGGCGCGGTGCAGGACGGCGACGTGCACTTCAACGAAGTCGGCGGCAACTACTTCCGCGTGATGGGGATGCCGCTCCTCGCGGGACGGACGTTCGACGGTCGCGACCGGCCCGACGCGGCGAAGTCGGCAATCGTGAACGAGACGTTCGCGCGACGGTATTTCCAGAACGCCGATCCCATCGGGAAGACATTCCAGATGGAGCTGCCACCAGGTAGCCCACAACCCACCTACCATATCGTCGGACTGGTCAGGGATGCGAAATACCTCCAGGTACGGGAGGAGCGCACCTCCGCGGTATTCAGGTTCTCGGCCAACGAATCGAGCGCGATGTTCCTGCCGATGGCCTACCTGGCGGTATCGCAGGACAGCATGCCGCCTCCGGATTTCCGGATCGTGCTCCGCTCCGACGTGCCCGCGGCGTCCCTCAGCCGCGCGCTGACGCGCGCCATCACCGAGGTCGCCCCCGCGGCCGCCGTGTCGTACGACGCTGTCACGAACTACATCGACAGGTTGCTCGTCACGGAGCGGTTGATGGCCTGGCTGTCCGGTTTCTTCGGTGTCCTCGCCATGCTGGTCGCGGCGATCGGGCTGTACGGCGTGATGTCCTACCTCGTGACGCGCCGCCGGATCGAGATCGGCGTTCGCATGGCGCTCGGCGCGGAGCCGCGCACCGTCATTCGCATGATGTTCGCGGAATGTGGCGTGCTGTTGGCCAGCGGCATCGCCGTCGGCGTGGCGCTCGCTGCCGTGACGCTCCGGTATGCGGCGGTGCTGCTGTACGGGTTGTCACCAATGGATGCGACATCGTTCGCGCTCGCCATCGGCGGGCTCGGCGTCGCCAGCGTGCTCGCAACATGGTTTCCTGCACGCCGCGCTTCGAGGCTCGCTCCCACGGTGGCGCTGCGGGAGTAGGTCATGCTTCAAGACGTTCGTTTCGCGCTCCGCGGTTTCCGCCGTGCCCCGGCTTTCGTCGCGACGGTGGTGCTCACGATCGCGTTCGGACTGGGGTTGAACACGAGCGTCTTCACGATTCTCGACGCCTACGTGCTGCGGCCGCTCGCGATCCGCGACCCCGGCTCCCTCTTTGAGGTGTTTTTCCAAGACCGCCGCGGCTGGGGCAAGAGCCTGTCCTGGCGGCAGTATCAGGATCTGCGCGCGCTGCCGGTCTCGTCGGAGAGCTTCGCGCACAAGAGCGCATTCGCACGCTCCGAGCGCGGTCCCATGCTCGGCAATGTTGTGACGGGCGACGCGTTTCGCGTGCTCGGCGCCGCTCCCGCGATCGGCCGCACGCTCCTCCCGGAAGACGCGACGCTCCCGCACGGCGAGCCGGTGTTGGTCCTGAGCTACGATGCGTGGCGGGGGAAGTTCGGCGGGGACTCGGGCGTGATCGGCCGCAAAGTCGTCGTGCACGGCATTCCTCTTACTGTGGTGGGCGTGGCGACGAAGCGCTTCACGGGCATCGGCACCCTGCCGCCGGACTTCTGGGCCCCCATTACCCTGCTCAGTCGCCTGGAGGGAAGCGAGGATCTCTTCGGCGCGAAAGAGCCCGAGGTCCTGCGCGCGGTGCTACGCCTCAAGCCCGGAGTGGACGAGCGACAGGCGCGGGCCGCGCTCCTGACCTGGGCCGCGAACGCCACCGCGGCCCTGCCCGACTCGCTCCGCTGGACCCACGTCGATCTCGTCTCGGTGGCGAGCGCGCTCCCGCTCACGCCCGAGACGATCGCCATGTTCACGCCGGCGGTGGTGGCGTTCGGGCTCGTCCTGCTCATCGCCTGCGCCAACGTGGCCAACGTGATGCTGACGCGCGGCATCGCCCGGCAGCGTGAGATCGGGATCCGGCTGGCGCTGGGCGCCGGCCGGCGGCGGCTGGTGCGACAGCTCCTCACGGAGAGCGCGCTCCTCGCGATCCCGGCGGCGATGCTAGGGTACGGCATCTCCCGCGGGACGATCGATGCCAGTGTGCGCCTAATGTTTGCGAGCGCGCCGGCTGAGTTCACGCCATACCTGCGCGTCATCCCGCTCTCCCCCGACGTCCGCGTCTTCGGCTTCCTGCTGCTGGTGGCGCTCGCGTCGGTGCTCGCCTTCGGGTTGGTCCCGGCGCTGCAGGCAACGCGTCCCCAGATCGTGCAGGCCTCGCGCGGCGAAGTGGACCCGGCCTCCCGGCCGGGCCGCATGCGTACGACGCTCGTCGTGGGCCAGATCGGCATCTGTTGCCTACTGCTGATTGTCACCGGTGTCCTGCTGCGCGGTGCTCGCAAGGCGGATCGCCTCCCGACCGGCATGCGCACGAGCGACGTCGTCCAACTCGACCTCGACGAGCATGGTCGCGGCGCGGCACTGCGGCGCCTCCGGTCCGAGCCGATCGTTACCGACATCGGCGCGTCTACGCAGGCGCCGCTCGATGGCATGTACCCGTCGCTGGGGGTGCGCGTGTCGGGTGCGCCGCGCATCACCGTGGCCGCCGTCGCCTTCGTCGACGCCGGTTTCTTCCGCGTGCTCGACGTTCCGATTGTGCGCGGCCGCGCGTTCACCGCAGACGAGGAGCGCCAGGCGGCGCCGGTCGCGATCGTCAGTGAAGCGGCCGCGCGCGCTCTCTGGCCCACCGCCGATCCCATCGGGCAGTTCGTGGAGCAGAGCGCCGAGCCGCCGCGCACATCACGCCTGGCCCGCGTACGGTCGGCGCGCGTGATCGGCATTTCGCGCAACGCCGTCAGCGGTTGGATCGGCACGGGCCTCGAGCGGCCGGTGATTTATTATCCGACGCGCGCCGACTCCGGGGGCACGAACATCCTGGCCCGCGTGAGTGGCGACGCGAGCCAGGCGCGGCAGCGCATCGACCGCGACATCGCCGCCGTCGATCAGAGCGCGATCATCGAGATCCACACGCTGGACGACTATCTCGCTGTGCAGCGCTGGCCGTTCAAGATCTTCTCTTGGGCGTCGTCCGCGATCGGCGCGATCGCGCTTGTGCTCACGCTGATCGGCATCTATGGAGTGCTCTCCTATGTGGTGGCGCAGCGGACCAAGGAGATCGGCATTCGCATGGCGCTCGGCGCAAGCGTCGGCGGTGTCGTCGGCCAGGTGCTGCGCCAATCGGCGCGTTATGCCGTAGTCGGGATCGTGCCGGGCACCGTGCTGGCGCTGGGCGTCTCGAAGCTATTCGGGTCGGTGCTGTGGATCGTCGACACGTTTGATCCCGCGGGGTACGCGTTCGGCGTGGCGGTCGTGTTGCTCGCCTGCCTGGCGGCGGCGTGGGCGCCGGCCCGGCGCGCGGCTCGCGTCGATCCGATGGTGGCATTGAGATATGAATGACCTCCGCTACGCGCTCCGCCAGCTCGCCCGCAGCCCTGGCTTCACGGCCGTGGCCGTACTGACACTCGCGCTCGGCGCGGGGACGAACAGCCTGCTCTTCAGCGTGATCCACGCGGTCCTGCTCCGGCCCCTGCCCTATCCCGATCCCGACCGGATCGTCGCTATCGGCCTGGTACCGCGAGGCAACACGATCGCTCGCATGGACGCCCAGGCGACGCATTGGGCCTACTTCGAGTGGCGGGACGAGAGCCGGTCGTTCGCCCACCTCGCTGCCTATCGGCAGACCCAAGCGATCGTCAGAGGTGGGGCGCCCCTGGAGGACATGCGGGGTGCGGAGATAACCACGGGCTTCCTCCCGCTCTTCGGCGTCCAGCCGGCGCTGGGCAGGACATTCACCGCGGATGAACAGCAAGGGACTGGTCCCGCGGTCGTCCTGCTGAGTCACCGGCTGTGGCAGACCCGCTTCGGCGCCGACCCCGCGATCGTCGGCCGCACCGTGATCATGGACGAGGAGCCCGTGACGGTAGTCGGCGTGCTGCCCGCGACCTTCGATTTTCCGCGCGGGGCAACCTTCTGGCGCCCGCTGTCCCGGCTTCCGACCAGCGGCGGTAAGACCTGGACCACCTTGTTCGTTCGCGTCGTGGGTCGGCTTGCACCGGGATTCACGATTACGCAGGCGCGAGCCGAGCTGTCCGGGCTGTTGCCCCGGAGCAGGTTCCAGCCTCCATTCGTGCGCGACGCTGCGGTCGACGTCGTGACGCTGCACGAGCGGCTGTACGGGAGCACCCGACCCTTGCTGCTCATCCTGCTTGGTGCGGTGGGGTTCGTGCTGCTGATCGCGTGCGCCAACGTCGCGAGCTTGCTCGTGGCACGTGCCGCCCGGCGCGAGCGCGAGTTCGCAATCCGCGCGGCGTTAGGTGGCGGCCGGCTCCGGTTAGCGCGCCAGCTTCTGGCCGAGAGCATGGTGCTGGCGCTACTGGGAGCGACCGCCGGGCTCGTCGTACCGGCGCTCGGTTTGCGTCTGTTCATGCACGCCGCACCGTTGCGGGCGGTGGAGGCAGTAGACGTCCATCTCGATGCCGCCGTGCTCGCGTTCACTACCGGGCTGGCCCTGCTCACTGGAGTTGCGTTCGGCCTGGCGCCGGCTCTCACTGCCTCCCGCCCGAACCTGGTCGCCGGGCTGAAGAGCGGAGCCGGGCAGGCGGGGACTGCCGCACACCGCGCGCGGCTCCGCAGAGGCCTGGTGGTCGCGGAGCTCGCGGCGGCGCTGGTCCTCCTGATGGGCGCGGGCCTCCTGGCGCGCAGTCTGCTGCAGCTGCTGGCGGTAGATCTCGGTTTCCGCCCGGAGCACGTCGTCGCCGTTCATATGGGACGACTCTCCAAGAGTTGGTTCCTTCAGGGACAGGGTCGAAGCGAGTTCCACGATGCGTTGCGCGAGCGACTAGCCGCCCTGCCCGGCGTCGCATCGGTCGCACTGACCGACGTGCTACCGCTCGGCGGCATCGCGAGCAGCAGCACGGTTGCAGTCGACAATGCGGCACCGGGAGGCGTGGACGTGAGCCTGCGCGCGGTCTCGGCGGACTACTTCAAGACCGTTGAGGCCACCGTGATCTCGGGGCGTGACTTCACGCCGGGGGATCGCGGCGACGCGGCACCCGTGGCGATCGTAAACGCGGCCTTTGCCCGCGAGTTGCTGCACGGCGGTGCCCCAATCGGACACCAGGTCGTTGCGGGCGGACGCTCTCGGACCATCGTCGGGGAAGTGAAAGACGTCCCACAGCTGGCTCGGGAGGTCCCTGCCGCCCCGGAGGTGTTTATCCCCGCGACACAGGGTGGTGAACCGCCCCGCACGATCGTGGTCGGGACCAAGGTGGATCCCGCGGCGCTGGTCGCAACCATCCGTCGGGCAGTCCAGGAAGTCGACCCCGAGCAGCCTGCGGAGGTCTTCACGCTCGCAAGCGAACTGGCCAAGTCCGCCGCACCGCGCCGCGATAGCGCCGTGCTGCTCGGGGCGTTTGCGCTCGTAGCGATGGTGTTGGCCGCCGTGGGTCTGGCTGGTGTGATCGCGTATCTGGTTGCGCACCGCACGCATGAGATCGGCGTGCGCGTGGCCCTCGGCGCGGGACGCGGTGACGTGCTCCGGCTGGTGGTGGGTGAGGGCGCGCGGCTCGTCGCCGTCGGTGTTGTCATCGGGCTTGTCGGCGCGGTCGCCGTTACGCGGGTGCTGGCAAGCTTTTTGTTCGGTGTGACGCCAACCGACCCGGTGACCTTTCTGCTCGTGCCGTTGGTGCTCGTCGTGGTCGCCTTGGGAGCGGCGGCCGTTCCGGCGCGGCGTGCGACGAAAGTCGATCCGATGGTGGCCTTGCGATATGAGTAGGTCCTCACCCCCTGTGTCGTGAGTTCCCCCTCTCCCGAAGGGAGAGGGGGTCAGGGCGTGAGGACTCACGAACCCGGAGTCCCGAATCACTAGCATGCTCCAAGACCTCCGCTACGCGCTCCGCCAGCTCGCCCGCAGCCCCGGGTTCACCACCGTGGCTGTCCTCACGCTCGCGATCGGCATCGGCGCCAATGCCGCCGTCTTCTCGATCATCAACGCCCTGTTCTACCGTCCCCTGCCGTTCGCCGAGCCAGACCGCCTCGCGCTGATCGTCAAACATTTCAGCCCCTCGGACCGCGGGCAGCTCTACGTCGACCCACCCAGCCTGGTCGACTGGACGTCCGACACGAGCGTGTTTCAGGGCGTCGGGCTCATCACGGGCGCGGCGGTGAACTTGAGCACCGCGGATCAACCCGAGCGCGTGGGAGGCAACGCGATCAGCGTTGGAGCCTTCGAGCTGCTCGGCGTCCGGCCCGCCATCGGTCGATCGTTTTTCGGGGACGACACCGTCCCTGGCCGGGATCACGTGGTCATTCTGAGCGACGCGCTGTGGCGGCGGCACTTCGGGGCGGATCCCCGCGTGCTCAATCAACCGATCCGGATGGAGGGAGTGCCCTACACGGTAATCGGGGTGATGCCGCCCGATTTCGGGTTTCCGTTTCGAGCGGAGTTCTGGATGCCGCGACTCTTCGACCTACGTGCGGGACGGGGCAACAATTGGGTGAACGGCATCGTCCGTCTACGCACCGGCGTCTCGGTCGCCCAGGCGAACGCGCGCCTCTTAACGATCAGCCAGCGACTTGCGCAGCAGTATCCCAAGTCGAACGCGGGTGTGAGCGCGTCGCTCGTTACACTGCGCCGGCTGTCCTTCGACGACCTGGACGATATCCGTACCACCTTCAGCATCATGCTCAGTGCCGTGGGCCTGGTCCTGCTCATCGCCTGCGCCAACCTGGTCAACCTGCTCCTGGCGCGGGCCACCGCCCGACGTCACGAGCTCGGCATCCGCGCAACGCTGGGCGCTTCCCGCGTTCGTCTGGTGCGACAGCTGCTCACGGAGAGCGCGCTCGTCGCCGCGGGCGGTGGTGCGCTCGGTCTGCTCGTTGCACTCTGGGGACTGGATCTGTTTAGAGTAACGGTCCAAGCGCATCGCGACCTGCCCTACTGGCTGGCATTCTCGTTCGACAGAGCTGGACTCCTGTTCACCGCCGTCGTCTCCCTCGCGACAGGCTTGGCCGTCGGCGCGCTTCCGGCGCTGCGGAGCGCGCGGCCCGACCTGCGGGGCATGCTCGAGGAGCGCAGCAGGTGGTCCGGCGTCGGCGCGCGAGCCAGTCGCATCTGGAGCGCCTTCGTGGTTGCCGAGGTAGCCCTTACCATGGTGTTGCTGGCCGGGGCCGGCCTGCTCATCCGCACAGTTGTCTTACTTTCGCGGGTCGATCCGGGGTTCGACGCGGCGCACGCAGTCATCGTGCGGGTTCCGCTCGGGGGCGTGCGCTACGAATCTCCTCGCGCCCGGGGCGTGTTCTTGAACGAGCTTGCCCGCCGAGTCGAAGCCCTGCCGGGCGTCGTGGCAGCCGGAGCGGTCAATGTCGCTCCGCTGGGCGGGGTCAACTGGGAGAGCGCCCAGATCGAGGGGCAAGGCGACTCTTCTCGCGTCACGCTCATCACCTCAGTGGCGGCGCACTACTTCCGCGCGCTCGGCGTCCCGTTGCGGGAGGGACGGGAGTTCACGGAGACTGAGGATGAGCGCGGAGAGCCCGTCGTCATAATCAACGAAACGATGGCGCGTCATTACTGGCCGCGGGAGAGCGCGCTCGGCCGGCGCATTCGTTACGGGCGGGACTCGTCGGCGCGGTGGCTGTCCGTCGTCGGCGTGACCCGCGACATCAAACAGGGCAGTTTGGGCGCCGCGGTGCAGGACCAGGTCTACGTCTCATACGCCGGGCGGTACCCCTGGTCCGACATGTCGTTTGTCGTGCGTACGGCGGGCGACCCGATCAGCGTCGTCCCCCTGGTCCGTGCGGAGTTACGACAGCTCGACCCCACCATCCCGTTGACGAACGTGATGCCGATGCAGGGGCTGGTGGATCGCTCGATCTGGGACCGGCGGCTGTACGGCACCATGTTCACACTGTTCGCGGGTATTGCGCTGCTGCTCGCCGCCATCGGCGTATACGGCGTGGTGGCCTACGCCGTGGCCCAGCGGACGCACGAGATCGGCGTGCGCGTCGCGCTCGGTGCCGAGAAGGGGGATGTGCTCCGGCTGGTGGTCGGTCGGGGTCTCGGGCTCACGGCGGCTGGCGTGGCCCTGGGAGTGCTCGGTGCCGTCGGCTTCACACGCGTGCTTCGCTCGCAGCTGTACGGGGTGGGTCCGTTCGATCCCTTGAGCTTTGCCCTTACCGCACTGCTGCTCCTCGCGGTCGCGCTGTTGGCGAGCTACCTCCCCGCCCGCCGAGCGACACGGGTCGATCCGATGGTGGCGTTGAGACATGAATAGGGGTCAGGGGTCGGGGATCAGGGGCCAGAGCGCTCGAGACCCTTCGAGGGCGCGGCGCCGCCCTCGGCACCTCCCTGACCCCCGACCCCTGACCCCCGGGCCCCGATGAGCGACCTCCGCTACGCCGTGCGGACCGTCCGCAAGAGTCCCGGATTCGCGGCGGCTGCGATCCTGACCTTGGCCCTCGCCATCGGCTCCAACACGGCCGTGTTCAGCGTCGTGAACGGCGTGCTGCTCCGCCCGTTGCCGTTCGCCGAGCAGGATCGGCTGTTCATGCTGGGCGAGCAGAGCCGTCAGGGCGGCTTCCGACCTCCGTCCTATCCGACGTTCCTCGACTGGCAGGCGCAGAGCTCGGCGTTCGTGGACCTCGCGTACGTCCGCGGCGGTGGGCAGCGGCTCACGGGTCCGGAAGGAGTGCAAAGCGTCATCGTGTCGGTTGTCTCGCCGAGTTTTTTTGCGACTCTCGGCGAACGACCGCTCATGGGACGGCTGTTCACGCCGGACGAAGAACGCGCGGGGACGCACGTCGCGGTTCTCTCGTACGCCCTGTGGCAGGGCAGGTTCGGCGGCGACCCGCACATCCTGGGGAAGACGCTGTCTCTGAGTAGCGGCGTGTTCACCGTGAGCGGCGTCCTGCCCCACGACGTGGCTTACCCACCCTGGGCGAACGAGCAGCTGTACCTGCCGATCGCGACCGTCGCCGCCACCGAGCGCGTCCTCACCCAGCGGGGGTTCCACGCCGACTGCCGCATCATCGGGCGTCTCAAGCCGGGAGTGACGGCCGAGCAGGCGAAGACGGCGCTCGACGCCGTGGCTTGGCGCGAGGCGGCCGCTTACCCTGAGTTCAACGCCGACTGGATCTCGGTCCGGCAGTTTCCGCTGCGCGACGAGATCCTCGGCCCGACGACGCCGCGGCAGCTGCTCGTGCTCCTGGTCGCGGTCGGCCTCGTTCTCATGATCGGGTGCGTCAACGTGGCGAGCCTGACGCTGGCGCGCGCCGGCGCGCGCGGCCGCGAGCTAGCCATCCGATCGGCGTTGGGAGCGGGACGCGGGCGGGTGGTGCGACAGCTCCTCACCGAAAGCCTGGTGCTCGCGTCCGTGGGAGCTGCGCTGGGCGTGGTCACTGCGCACGGGGCGATCGCACTGCTCAAGCGTGCCGCGCCCGGTGTGCTGCCCCGGCTCGAGACGGTGCGAGTCGACGGTTGGGTCCTCGCTTTCGCGCTCGGCGTCACAGTTATCACGGCGGTGGCCGTCGGGCTGTTACCAGCCCTGCGAGCGGCACGCTCCGATCTGACCGACTCGCTGAAGCAAGGCAGCGCCGGAGCCGGCATAGGGCACAGGCGACAGCGCCTGCGCGGGGCGCTCGTCACGAGCGAGATCGCCCTGGCGGTGGTCCTCGTCGTGGGCGCCGGGCTGTTGATCAGAAGCCTCTGGCGGCTGCGGGCGGTGAATCCGGGATTCGATCCCGCAGGGCTCGTGACGTTCTACATCTCGCCGCCGCCGCTGCGGGCCCAGGACCCGGCGAGGCTCGCGGGGCTGTACACCCAGGTCCAGGACGCGGCGCGGGCACTTCCGGGCGTGACCAGCGTCGCGCTCACGAACTTCACGCCGCTCTCAGGTGGTGGACTGCCGTCTCCCGTCGAGATCCCAGGGCGCGCTCCGGACCCCGTGCGCGATCCGCGCGTGTGGTTCATGACCGTGTCCCCGGGCTATTTCCGCACGATGCGCATCCCAGTCCGTGCGGGACGCGAGTTCACCGAGGCCGATCTCGCCCCCGGCCCAGCCGTGATAGTGAATGAAGCGTTCGCGCGCGCCTTCTGGCCCGGTCTCGATCCGATCGGGCGCATGGTGACGCTGCACAAGGCAGTGCAGGGACGCCCCGACTTCGGGGAGCCGTTCTCCGGCACGGTACTCGGTGTGGTGGGGGACGTCCATCATTTCGGCCTCGACACGCCGGCCGAGGCGCAGGTCTATGTCCCCTTCACCCGGAACGTCTGGGGGCATATGAGTCTCGTGGTCCGGACGGCCGTGATCCCGACCGGGTTCCTCGCGACGTTGAGCCGGGCCGTCCGTCAGGTCGAGCCCGACATTCCCATGACACTGAGTGACGGCAGGTCGGCCGCAGACACGATCGACATCAGCGCTGGTCTCGAGTCACGCCAGCTCGACACCTGGCTGCTGGGCAGTTTCGCCGCTGCCGCGTTGCTGCTGGCCGCGATCGGCATCTATGGGCTCCTGGCATACGCGGTAGGGCAGCGGCGGCGCGAGCTCGGCATCCGGCTCGCGCTCGGGGCGAGCCGGGGAGACGTCGTATCGCAGGTCGTGAGTGATGGGATCCGGTTGGCGGCAGCAGGGATCGGAGTCGGCGTCGTGATCGCGCTCGCAGTCACTCGTCTGCTCTCGGCGTTGCTGTACGGGGTGGGCGCGAGTGATCCCGCGACGTTCGTGGGCGTCGTGGCCTTGCTGGCGCTCGTTTCACTGGTTGCGAGCTATCTCCCTGCGCGCCGGGCGGCGCGGGTCGATCCGATGGTGGCATTGAGATATGAATAGGGATCAGGTCGGGGGTCAGGGGTCAGGGATGCGCGGCGGCCATCCGCACGCAGGCACCGGCTCTTGCTCCGAGACGCCCTGACCCCCGACCCCTGACCCCCGAGCCCCGATGAACGACCTCCGCTACGCGCTCCGCACCCTGCGTCGCAGCCCGGGATTTACGACCGTCGCACTGCTCACGATCGCGATCGGGATCGGCGCGAACACAGCGGTCTTCAGCCTCGTCAACGCGGTTCTGATTCAGCCGTTGCCCTACCGCGAGCCGGAGCGCCTGGTGGCGGTGGGTCACACCGCTCCGGGGCTGGGCATCCTGAAGGCGGGGCAATCCGAAGCCACGTTCCTTCACTATCAGCAGCACAACCGCGTGTTCGACGCGATCGCGGTCTACAACGAGAACGTGGTGAACCTGAGCGGCGGCACGGGCCCCGAGCGCGTCCCGGTGGCCATGGTCACGCCGTCGTTCTTTTCGATCCTGGGGGCCTCCCCGGCGCTCGGCCGGCTGTTCTCGCCCGACGACGCACGGCCGGACGCGCACCAGGTGCCCGTTGTCGTGCTCAGTCACGGCCTCTGGCGGCGCCAGTTCGGAGGCGATCGAGACATCATCGGGCGCACCGTGCGCCTGAACGAGGTGCCACGAGAAGTCATCGGCGTCCTCAATCCGGGGCTCGAGTTCCCGCGCCGCACCGAAATCTGGTACCTCTCGTCGCCCAATCCCGCCGCCCCCGTCGTCTCCCTTCTGGCCTTTTCGTCCATCGCCCGCCTGAAGCGTGGGGTTTCGCCTGAAGCAGCCCAGACGGACTTGAATCGTCTCATCCCCTCGATCACCGACGCGTACCCCAACGCCTCCAGGCTGCTGGAGGGCGCTCGACTCCGGGCCGTCGTAACGTCGCTCAGGGACGAGAGTGTGGGCGACGTGGCGACGGCGCTCTGGGTGTTGCTGGGGGCGACGGGGTTCGTGTTGCTGATCGCGTGCGCCAACGTCGCCAACCTGTTCCTGGTGCGGGCCGAGCATCGGCAGAAGGAGGTGGCGGTGCGAGCGGCGCTGGGCGCGGCGCGGGGCAATCTCGCCCGTCACGCGCTCGCCGAGAGTGTGCTGCTTGCTGTGCCCGGCGGGATTCTTGGCGTTGCGATGGCCGACGCCGTCGTGTATGTCGTGGTGGCCTTCGGTCCCACGAACATTCCGCGCCTCGACGAAGCTCGGATCGATGGTTGGGTCTGGGTTTTTGCGGCGGGCCTCTCGATCGTGGCCGCGCTCGCATTGGCCGCGATCCCAACGCTGCGCTGCTCGACGTTCAACCTGGCAGCGGCCTTGCAGGAGGGTCTGCGTAGCATCTCGGGTGGTCCGAGGCGAGAGCGGGCGCGCCGCGCATTAGTGGCCTCCCAGGTCGCGCTCGCCCTCGCGTTGCTGACGGGCGCCGGGCTCATGGTGCGGACGTTCCGGCATCTCAGCGCGATCGACCCTGGATTTGATCCCCATGGCGTGTTGACCATGGAGCTGGCTCTACCAGCCACACCGTATCACACGTACCAAGCATCTGCCCACCTGTGGTATGCATTGCTGGAGCGCGTGCGTGCGTTGCCGGGCGTCGAGGCGGCTGGTGCAGTGAGCGACCTTCCACTCCGCGGCGAAACCATGAAGCGGTATTACGACACCCCGCTCGACGTCGAGGGGAGCCCGGGAGGCGACGAAGCGCTCTCGACGATGGTTGGGATGCGCTTCTTCTTGCCTGGCTACATCGAGACGATGCGAATTCCGATGGTTGGTGGACGTGGCCTGGACCCACAAGGTCGAGCCGACGAGCCCACCCCCGTGCTCGCGAGCTCGGCGCTGGGGCATCGGTTCTTCCGAGGCGGCGTGGCCATCGGTAGGCGGCTGCATGTTCGGCGCATGCCGTCCTCACAGCAATGGAACACGGTGGTCGGCGTAGTGGGCGACGTGCGGGACGGCGCGATTCAGGAAGAGCCACCACTTCTTCTCTACGTTCCGGTGCTGAATCGGTCAGTAGCCGAGACCTTCAATCCGACGCACATGAGCCTGGTCATCCGGGCCCGAGTGCCGCCGCTGTCTTTGACCGGGGCGGTGCGCGCGATCGTTCACGATCTGGACCCGGACCTGCCGATCGCCAATGTCCAGCCGATGGAGCGGATCGTGGCCGACTCCACGGCGCGCACGACCTTCACGATGCTCCTGTTGCTCATCGCTGCTGTGGTGGCCCTGTTCCTCGGCGCTATCGGGATCTACGGTGTGGTCTCGTACACCGTCACGCAGCGTACGCGCGAGATCGGCGTGCGGGTCGCGCTCGGGGCCCGGCCTCTCGACGTGAGCTGCCTGGTGGTGCGGCAGGGGATCGCGATCACGCTGGCCGGCCTCGTCGTCGGCGTGCTCGCGGCTCTCGGGCTCACCCGCTACCTCGGCAGCTTGCTCTTCGGTGTGAAGTCGAGCGACCCGGTGACGTTCGCCACAGCCGTGATCTTGCTGTTGGTCATTGCCGTCGTAGCCAGCTATCTCCCTGCCCGCCGGGCGGCGCGGGTCGGTCCGATGGTGGCGTTGAGATATGAATAGGGATCAGGGGTCGGGGGTCAGGGGTCAGGGATGCGCGGCGGCCATCCGCACGCGGGCACCGGCTCTTGCTCCGAGACGCCCTGACCCCGACCGCTGACCCCCGAGCCCCGATGAACGACCTCCGCTTCGCTCTGCGCGGGCTGCGACGCAGCCCCGGCTTCACTACCCTCGCACTGCTCACGCTCGCAGTGGGCATCGGCGCGAACACGGCAGTGTTCAGCGTGCTCGAGAGCGTGGTGCTGCGGCCGCTGCCCTTCGAAGGGGCCGATCACCTGTTCGTGATCCGTGAAACCTCAGCCCGGCAGGATCGGATGGGCGTCTCCGGACCGGACTTCGATGACTTTTTCGCTCAAGCGCGATCGTTCGAGGCCCTAGCCGCGACGATCCCGTTCTTCACCTCCTTCACCTATACCTGGACCGGCGACGGAGACGCACGAACGGTGAAGTGCACCGCCGTCACGCAGGGCATCTTCCCCGCGCTCGGGCTGCGGCCCTTGATGGGGCGCCTCTACAGTCCGGGCGAGTACCACGTCGACGGCGTCCAGGTCGTGATCTCTCGACGCTTCTGGAAGACGCAGCTCGGCGGCGATCCGAACGTGCTGGGCCGAGTCCTCCAGCTCGACGGCACCGCGCAGACCGTCATTGGCGTGATGCCGGACGTGCCGGACCTGTTCCCCGACGTGGACATCTGGGGCAAGATCGTTCCCGAGCTCGAGTTCATGCACTGGCGCCAGAATCATTTCCTTACCGTGATCGGCCGCCTGAAGGCCACGACTTCCCCCGCGCAGGCGGCGCAAGAGCTGACGGCGATCTTGCGCCGCACAGGGCCCGACTCTCGCGAGCTTACTGCCACGGTCACGCCGCTGAAGGACGAGCTGGTGGGCGGGGTACGCACGCAGCTGCTGATCGTCATGGGCGCGGTGGTGTTGGTGTTGATCACCGGCTGCATGAACGTCACGTGTCTGCTACTCGCGCGGATGGCGGCGCGTGCCGCGGAGCTGGCGATCCGCGTCAGCCTCGGCGCGGGGCGGGCTCGGATGCTGCGGCAGTTCGTCACCGAGAATCTGTTGTTGCTCTGCCTCGGAAGCGCCCTCGGTCTGACCTTGGCCGGCGCCCTGGTACGGTTGGGGGCGCGGTTGGACCTGGGGGCTCTCCCTCGCGCGCAGTATATCGGGATCAATGGCCCCGTCCTGGTATTCACGGGGCTGATGGCGCTCGTCCTCAGCGTCGCTCTAGCCTGGGCGCCTACCTCTATTCTCGATCGCCTCGATCTGAATTCGGCGCTGAAAAGCGGCAAGTCGCTCGCCGGACGGCGGCGGAGCTACCGCGCACTGGTGGTCTCCGAAGTTTGCTGCGGAACCGTCCTTCTGGTTACGGCGGGATTGCTGGTGAGAAGCTTCTGGCTGGTGCAGCAGGTCGAGCCCGGATTCCAGGTCGATCATCTCCTCACGGCGTACGTGCGCACCAACGCATACACGGGGACGGGCGCGTATTTCAACAATCTGTTGGATCGGCTTTCCGAGACAGCGGGCGTGCAGGGAGCTGCGGTGTCGAGTTGCGTGCCCGCAGCGAGATCGGCTGTGGCGACTGTGACCTTTGGGGATCGCGTGAACGATCCAGCGAACCCCGTAACCGTCGAGGCGTGTTTCACGAGCCCTGGGTTTTTCACGACCCTTCGCGCGCCATTGGAGCGGGGCCGCTTCTTCACCACACACGACGACCGCCACGCGCCGGCAGTAGTCATCGTGGACCAGGCTTTCGCGCGGAAGTATTGGCCCGGAGCGGATCCGCTCGGCAAGCAGCTGGCCGTTTCCGTCCTGGGCCCGGGCCGCAGGATGCTCGGCACCATCGGGTTCCGTAACGTGGTGGGTGTTGTCGGGAACGTGAAGCAGGAGCCGTTGGACGTTCCCTCGAGTCCGGTCGCGTACCTGTCGTTCCACCAGGACGAAACGAACCATGTGTATGCCGGTCTGAATCTCTTCGTCCGCACCGCCGCGGATCCGCGACGCGCGTCCGGAATCGTGCGCGACCGGATCCATTCGCTGAATCCCGATCAACCCCTCGAGGACATGCGGACGATGGATGAGGTCCTGGGCGCCACCCTGGCCCGCAGGCGACTCAGTCTGGTGTTGATGGGATCGTTTGCGGTGCTGGCCCTCATGCTGTGCGCGATCGGTGTCTATGGAACGATCGCCTATTCCTTGAGCCAGCGGACTCGCGAATTCGGAATACGAAGCGCAGTCGGCGCGGCGCGGGGCGACTTGGTGAGGATGGTCATGCGAGAAGGGCTGGTGTTGTCCGGTGTGGGCGTGATCATCGGACTCGGTTTTTCGCTGCTCTTCACGCGAGCCATGTCGGGACTGTTGTTCGGCATCACGGCCACCGATCCTTGGACGTTCGTCGCAGCAGCGGCAACGCTGATGTCAGTTGCGGCCGCAGCCTGCTTTACTCCCGCCTGGAAGGGATCGTCAGTGGATCCAGCGCTGGCGATGCGCGCAGAATGATCCAGCTATCGAACCTCGACAAGTCCATCTCCCAGGGCAACGGCCGCCTCTTCATCCTGCGCCAAATCACTCTCGACATCGCCGCCGGCGAGTTCGTCTCCATCATGGGCCCATCCGGGGCGGGGAAGTCCACGCTGCTCGCGGTGCTCGGCATGTTGGACGGCGATTGGACGGGAGAGTACCGCTTTCTGGATCACGCTGTTCATAAGATGAAGCCCAAGGACCGTGTGGCGCTCAACAAGCAGCACATCGGGTTCGTGTTCCAGCAGTACCACCTGCTCGACGATCTCACCGTGGCCGAGAACCTCGATGTGCCGCTGTCCTACCGCAACACCAAAAAGAGCGAGCGCGAATCGCTCGTCGCCGACACGCTCGATCGCTTCGGGATCGTCGCGAAGAAGGATCTCTTTCCGCGGCAGCTGTCGGGCGGCCAGCAGCAGCTCGTCGCCGTGGCCCGCGCGCTGATCCACAAGCCGTCGCTGATCCTCGCCGACGAGCCGACCGGAAATCTCCACTCGAGCCAGGGGAAGGAGATCATGGAGCTGTTCACCGAGCTGAACCGCGGCGGGACGACGATCGTGCAGGTGACGCACTCGGAGACGAATGCGGGACACGGCAAACGGGTGATTGAGCTGAGGGATGGATGGGTTGTGAAATGATCGACACCCTGCTCCAAGATCTCCGCTACGCCGTCCGAAAGCTCGCCAAGAGCCCGGGCTTCACGCTCGGTGTCGTCGTGACGCTGGCGCTCGGCATCGGGGCGAATGTCGCCATGTTCTCGGTGGTGGACCGGATGCTGTTTCGGCCTCCGCCCTTGCTGCGTGATCCCGCAGTGACGCATCGCATCTATCTCGCACAGACCTATCGCGGCAAGGAGCAGGCGTCCGGGTACCTGCAGTACGCGCGATACGTCGATCTTACGAGCTGGACGAGCGCCTTCGCCCGCACCGCCGCGTTTACCGAACACGACCTTGCCGTTGGGGTCGGCGCCGAGGCGCGGGAAATGCGCGTCGGCATCGTGAGCGCGAGCTTCTTCGGCTTCTTCGATGCGCCACCAGCGCTGGGCCGTTACTTCACAGCGGCCGAGGACAGTCCTCCCGATGGGACGGCGGTCGCGGTGCTCTCGTACGCCTTCTGGAAAGCCCGCTACGGCGGTCGCTCGGAGGCACTCGGCTCCACCCTCCAGATCGGCCCCACGGTCTACACGATCGTCGGCGTCGCACCCGAAGGATTCGCCGGACTGTGGCCGGTGCAGCGACCGGTGGCGTTCATCCCCATCACGAGCCACGCGAGCGCCCACCGACCGCCCCGGGACACGTGGTGGACCACGTACCATTGGATGTGGGCGTCCATGCTGGTGCAGCGGAAGCCGGGGGTGAGCGTCGCGGCCGCCAATACCGATCTCACCAACGCCTTCCTCCGCAGCTACGCCGCCCAGCGGATGGAAAGCCCCGGCCTGGCTCCGGCGGAGATCGCGCGGCCGCACGCCCTCGCCGCATCGGTGTTGAGCGAGCGCGGGCCGAACGAATCCGACTTCGCCAAGGTCGCGACATGGGTGAGCGGTGTCGCGCTGATCGTTCTCCTGATCGCCTGCGCGAACGTCGCGAACCTCCTGCTCGCGCGGGCGCTCCGGCGCCGGCGGGAGATCGCCGTCCGCCTGGCGCTGGGTGTGAGTCGGGCACGGCTGCTGTCGCAGCTATTCACTGAGAGCGTAGTCCTCGCGCTGCTCGGTGGCCTGGCAGGGCTCCTCGTCGCCGAGTGGGGCGGCGCCGTGCTGCGCGGGCAATTCCTGGCGAGCGGGTCGCAGGTGAGCGTGCTGGGCGACGTCCGCACCCTGTCGTTCGGCGGCGCGGCGGCGCTGGTCGCCGGCCTCCTCACCGCGCTCGCCCCAGCGCTGCAGACTCGGCGCGCCGACTTCGCGGCGGACCTCAAGGCCGGCGCGCGCGAGGGCACGTTCCAACGGTCACGCAGCCGCGTCGCGTTGCTGGTGTTGCAGGGCGCCCTCTGCGTCGCGCTGCTCGTCGGCGCCGGGCTGTTCGTGCGGAGCCTGCGCCACGTGCGGGCCGTGCCGCTGGGCTACGACGTCGATCCCGTGCTCCTCGTGGACTTGAATATGCGTGGCGTGCAGCTCGACAGCGCTCATGGGGTCGCGCTGCGCCGCGATCTGCTCGAGACGGCGCAGGCGATTCCAGAGGTCTTGCACGCCTCGCGCCAACTCACGGTGCCGTTCTGGAGCACATCGACCATGGAGCTCCATGTCGCCGGCATCGACTCGGTGCACCGACTGGGCGAGTTCGCCTTGAACGCGGTGACCCCGGAGTATTTCGCCACGCTCGGCACCCGCATCCTGCGCGGCCGCGGCATCGCCATCCAGGACGCGAAGAACGCGCCCCGCGCGATCGTGGTGAGCGACGCCATGGCGAAGACGCTCTGGCCCGGGCGGGATCCGATCGGTCAGTGCGTCAAAGTGGGCGCCGACACCCTGCCGTGCAGCTACGTGGTGGGCGTCGCTGAGAACATCAAATACCAGCACCTGGGCGATGACCCCGGGCTGTTCTATTACCTCTCCGAGGCGCAGTGGCATCCCGAGCAGGGCGGTCTCTTCATCCGGACCCGCGGGCAGGCTGCGCCATACGCCGAGCCGATCCGTCGCCGGCTGCAGCAGCTCATGCCCGGTGCATCGTATGTCACGGTCACGCCGCTGCGCGAGATCCTCGGTGAGCAGACGCGCTCGTGGCAGCTCGGCGCGACCATGTTCCTCGCCTTCGGGGGCCTGGCCCTCACGCTCGCGGCGATCGGCCTGTACAGCGTGATGGCCTACAACGTCTCGCAGCGAACTCAGGAGCTGGGCGTGCGCGCCGCCTTGGGGGCACAGCAGCGCGACCTGGTCAGGCTCGTCGTCACCGAAGGCGTGACGCTCGGCGCCGCGGGGATCGCGATCGGCGTCGTGATCGCGCTCGCCGGCGGCCATTTGCTCGGCCCTCTGTTGTTCGAAGAGTCGCCGCACGATCCGCTGGTCTTCGGGTTCGTGGCGGTGGTACTGCTCGGCGTGACAGTCCTGGCGAGCTTCGTGCCTTCGCGCCGCGCAGCGCGGGTCGATCCGATGGTGGCGTTGAGATATGAATAGGGATCAGGGCTCGGGGATCAGGGGTCAGGGTGCTCACATGAGTGAAGCGCTCCGGACGCGACCTCTCCCATCCCTGGCCCCCGACCCCTAACCCCCGACCCCTCGTATGCTTCAAGACCTCCGCTACGCGCTGCGCACACTCGCGAAGAGCCCCGCCTTCACCGCGGTCGCGGTACTCACGCTCGCGCTCGGGATCGGACCCAACACGGCGATCTTCAGCCTCGTCTACAGCGTGCTGCTCAAGCCACTGCCGTACCCCCGGTCCGATCGGCTCGTGGGTTTGGCCGAGACATACCAGGGCAACCGAGGCGAACTGGCTGTCACATATGATGAGTTCCAGTACCTCGCCGATCACGCTCCCGTGCTCGAGCGGGTCGCGGTATACACCCCCGTCGGGTTTAGCGTGTTCGCCGGCGACATCGCCGAACGGGTCACCGGCCAGCGGGTCTCGAAGGACTTCTTCGCGACGCTCGGCGTGCGCCCACCCCTCGGACGGGACTTCCTCACGGAAGAAGACCAGACGAACGGCCCCAGCGTCGCGCTCCTCAGTCACGGCTATTGGATGCGACGTTTCGGGGGCGACCCGGGCGTCGTGGGCCGCACCATCGCCCTCGACGGCCGCCCGACCGCGATCGTCGGGGTTCTGCCGGCCTCGTTCCGGTGGCTGTCGACGGTCGACGTGTGGTCCACCATGGCCCAGGTGGCGCGCTCGATCGGCGGCGGGGAGAACCTCCACTTCGTCGGTCGCCTGAAGGACGATCTCTCGGTCGAACAGGTAGAAGCTCGCATGCAGAGCGTTCTCGCGGGCTTCCGCGAGGAGTTCAAGCCGCGGCTCCCTTCCGAGGTAGATGAGCAGCTCTTCCCGCTGCGGCAACTTGTCGTCGCGGACATCGCGACGCCCGTGCGGATTCTGTTCGCGGCGATCGCTCTGGTGTTGCTCATCGCCTGCGCCAACCTGGCCAACCTCCTGCTCGGCCGGGCCGCCGCGCGCGGCCGGGAGTTGGCGGTGCGCCTCGCCCTCGGCGCGAGCCGCGCTCGCCTGGTGCGGCAGATCTTGGCGGAGAGCGTTCTCCTCGCGCTCGCGGGTGGCGCGCTTGGGCTCATCATGGCGGATGGGGCGCTCCGAGCGCTGCTGACACTGAGGCCCGAAAACCTCACCCCCCCGACCGAGATCTACTTGGACCGCTGGGCCCTGCTGTTCACGGCCGTTACCTCGATCTGCGTCGGTATCGTGTTCGGCCTGGTGCCCGCCTGGCAGGCGACGACGGCCGATCCGCAAGAGGGGCTCAAGGCGGGCACGGGTCGAGCAACGAGCGGCACGGGCCCACGCCGGCTGCGCGGCGCCCTCGTGGTCAGTGAGAGTGCGCTCTCGCTCATACTGCTGGTCGGGGCAGGGCTGCTGCTCCGGACCGTGGCGAACCTGCTGCGCACCGACGCGGGCTTCGATCCGCGTCACGTGATCGCGGCCGAGATCTGGCTCACCGGCTCGCGCTACGATTCGACCGCCGCCATGGCAGCCTTCTACGATCGGCTGCGAGAACGACTCGAGACGTCCCCCGGCGTCCGCTCGGCGGCGGTGATCGAGGCGGGGATTCCACTCGTTCGTGGCGGCAACCTGGCGGTTGCCGTGGACGGCGCATACCCAGGGCCGACCAGCTACCGCACCGTCACGCCGCGCTATTTCGAGACGATGGCGATCCCGCTCAGGCGGGGGCGGGACTTTTCGCCCGGGGACGTCCAGGCCGCTGAGCCGGTCGCGATCGTGAGCGCATCGTTCGCCGAACGCTATCTCGGTGGCGACGGGCTCGGCCGCATGGTGACGGTCGGGGGGCGGTCCGCCGCGCCGCGCCGAGTCGTCGGCGTCGTAGGCGACACGAAGCAGTTCATCGGGGCTCCCGTCACGCCCACGGCCTACGTCCCGTCGGCGCAGACGCCCGCCGGGCTCACGCGGCTCTTCAACAGTTGGTTCCCGATCCACGTGGTGGTACGGACCGCCGGCGACCCGGCAGTGCTGAAGCAGTTCGTCGCCCGCACGATTCGTGCGACCGATGCACGGGTCCCGCTCGGCCGCGTCCGCACTATGGAGGAGATCCTCTCGGCGTCCGTCGCCTTCCAGCGCTTCCTGATGCTGCTGCTCGTTGCGTTCGCGGGGCTCGCCGTCGCGCTCGCGGCCGTCGGGATCTACGGCGTGATGAGCTATCTCGTGACGCAGTCTACGCGCGAGATCGGCGTCCGCATCGCCCTCGGCGCGCTGCCGCGGCAGGTCCTCGGCGTCGTCATCGGCCACGGCATGTTGCTCGCCGGGATCGGCGCGATTGTCGGCGTCGCAGGGTCGCTAGCCCTGACGCGGCTGCTCGGGAGCCAACTGTACGGTGTGACGCCGACGGACGCGGTCACCCTGGGCGGGGTTACCGCGCTGCTCCTGCTCGTGGCCATGGTGGCCTGCGTCATCCCCGCCCGCCGGGCGACGAAGGTCGATCCGATGGTGGCGTTGAGATATGAATAGGGATCAGGGGTCGGGGATCAGGGGTCAGGGTGCTCAGATGAGTGAAGCGCTCCGGACGCGACCTCTCCCATCCCTGACCCCCGACCCCTAACCCCCGACCCCTCGTATGTTTCAAGACCTCCGCTACGCCGCCCGCACCCTCGCCAAGAGCCCCGCCTTCACCGCGGTGGCAGTGCTGACGCTCGCGCTCGGCATCGGCGCCAATACGGCCATCTTCAGCGCCGTCAACGGCGTGCTGCTCAAGCCGCTGCCGTACCCCGGATCGGACCGGCTCGTCCAGGTCATGTCCACCGGATTCCGCGGCGTGCGGTTCGGCGTGTCGTTCCCGGACCTCCACGATCTGCGCGCGCTGTCGCAGGACTTCACCGAAGTCGCGGCCGTCAGGACGCAGCGCCACAACTTGACGGGCGCCGGAGACCCGCGCGACGTCCAGGCCGCGGCGGTCACGGCCAACCTGTTGGATGTGCTCCAAATGCGCCCAGAGATCGGGCACAGCTTCGCGCCTGCGGAGGAGCGCACCCCGCTCGCCCTTCTGAGCCATGGGCTCTGGGTCACGAGTTTCGGCCGCGATCCTGGCATCCTGGGCCGGTCGATCTCACTCGACGGCCGCAGTTTCACTGTGGTCGGCGTGATGCCCGCTGGGTTCCAGTTCCCCAGCGAAGACGTGCAGGTGTGGACGCCGATGGGGGAGTTCCTGTCGCAGAATCCGCAAGTCGAGACGGACCGCGGGGTGCATTTCCTCAACACCGTGGCGCGCCTGGCGCCGGGTGTCTCCATGGAGCGGGTGGTCGGCGACGTCAAGCTGCTCGCAGCGCGTCTCAGCGCCAGCGACTCTGGGAGTAGCGGCACCGGACGGCAGTTGAGCGTGACGGGCCAGGCCAGCCCGGGCGGCGGCGCCCCCGCCCCCTCCACCGGCGGGCGATCGATGCTCGACACGGGCTTCGACGTCACGCTGCTCCGGGACGTTGCGATCGGCGATGTTCGTCGGCCGCTGCTCATTCTGCTCGGCGCCGTCGGCGTGGTGTTGCTGATCGCGTGCGCCAACGGGGCCAACCTGCTGTTGGCCCGCGCCACCGCGCGCCGCCGTGAGATGGCGGTTCGACGCGCGCTCGGCGCCGGACGCGGGCGGCTCGTGCGGCAGCTGCTTACCGAAAGCACGCTGCTCGCGCTCGCCGCGGGAGTCGTCGGAGTCGTCCTGGCCACCGGGGGACTCGATGCCCTCCTCGCTGTGTGGCCGCACGCGCTTCCGCGGACAACCGAAATTGGACTCGACGGCCGTGTTCTGGGCTTCAGCCTCGGTCTGGCCGTGGTGACGGGCGTGGCGTTCGGTCTCCTGCCCGCCTGGCGCGCTTCGGCGCCCGGCATCGAGCAATCGCTGCGGGAGGATGCCCCGGGCGCGACCGGTGGGCGGCGGCGGCTGCAGGGTACGCTCGTGGCCGGTGAGGTGACCCTCGCCCTGGTGCTGCTCGTGGGAGCGGGCCTGCTGGTACGGAGCTTCATCCGGCTGAGCAACGTGAATCCCGGGTTCGACACGCGCGACGTGCTCGCGGCCCGCATTCGCCTCACGCCCGCGCGCTATTCCGCGGGCGCTCAACAGGAGTTGTTCTTCGACAACATGCTCGGATCGCTTCAAGCGCACCCGGGCGTCCAGTCGGCCAGCCTCGCGAGCACGCTGCCCTTGAGTGGCAACATGTTCATGATCGTGTTCGATCCGCGCACGGTGCGGCCGGACTATCCCGAGCCGGTCATGATACTACGGTCCTCCGACATCTCCCCGGACTACTTCACGACTTTTCGGATCCCTATCCGGCGGGGTCGTAGCTTCACGGCGCAGGATCGCGCCGGCGGGCCGCCCGTCGCGGTAATCAACCGAGCGACGGCGGATCAGCTGTGGCCGGGGCAGGACCCGATCGGCCGGCAGCTCACCATCGGCGGGCCGCGGGGACCCGGAGCGCCAATCACGATAGTCGGCCTGATCGACAACCTGCGCTCCGCCTCGCTCGACGCCACCCCTCAACCCGAGATCTACCGGCCGGCGGCGCAGCAGTCGGGTATGGCAGAGATGTGGGTGGCGCTCCGCGCGGGCAACGGTCGGCCGCTCCAACTCGTGGGCGCGATCCGCGACGCCGTGCACCAGGCCGATCCCGAGCAATCGATCGGGGACATCGTGAGCCTCGAGCAGCTGATCGGCCGCCAGACCGCGGCGCGGCGCTTCAACACGACATTGCTCACCGTCTTCGCCCTCCTCGCGGTGGGGCTCGCGCTGGTGGGCATCTACGGCGTCACTGCGTACGCCGTAACCCAGCGGACCCGGGAGCTCGGCATTCGCATGGCCCTGGGGGCGCGCGGCGTGGACGTGGTCGGGCTGCTGATGCGAGAGAGTCTGCGCCGAGTCGCGGTGGGCGTGGGGCTGGGGCTGCTCGCGGCGTTGGGCGTGACGCGGGCGCTGAGCGCGATGCTCTACGAGGTGGCGCCGAGGGACGCGGTCACGTTCGCGGCGACGGCGCTGCTGCTGATCGCGGTGGCGTTGCTCGCGACGTGGCTCCCGGCGCGCCGCGCGACCAAGGTCGATCCGATGGTGGCACTGCGAACCGAGTAGCGGTTGGGGGCTGGGGCCTGGGGGCTAGGGATGCCCCGTCTCGAGCCGCCTTCGCAAGGTGGACAGCATGCGACCCAGAGCTCCACAGTGATCGAGCAATGCCTCCACGGAGGCGGTGGGCATGAATTGCAGCCGCTGGCTCAGCAGCAACTGCGTCTCAATTTCGGTCAACGAACCAGCGGCAATGACGAGGAACCGCTGATAGTCACCACGGGATCGCGCATGACCCTCGGCGATGTTGGAAGCAACGGAAACGCTGGCCCGTCGAAGCTGGGCGACGAGCCCGTAACGCTCGGTCACGGGAAACCGGTCCGTCGCTCGATAGACCGCCTCGGTGAGGTGCATTGCACGCTGCCATACGCGGAGATCGCGGTAGCTCTTGATGGAGGTATTCGGATTTCGTCGACGAAGCATGGACCTGCCCGCAGGGGACAGCGCAAGGTCGCACGGAATCCGCTCACGAGCATCATCGTTTCATCGCAGCGCTCATCTCTTTCGCTCAGGCAGCACGGACGCCCCAGGCCCTAGCCCCGAGGCCCCAGGCCCCACAAGCTTCTTCCATGCCCGCCCCGTCCACGGCTCCCCGCATCCTCGTCGCCGACGATCAGAAGGACATCCTCGAGGCCCTCAAACTCCTTCTCAAGGGCGAGGGCTACGAGGTCGAAACCGCCACCTCGCCCCGCGCCGTCCTCGCCGCGCTCGACAAGCGCGACTTCGACGCCCTGCTGATCGACATGAACTACGCGCGGGACACCACCTCCGGCGCCGAAGGCCTCGACTTGCTGGCGCGCCTCCAGGTGCTCGACGCGCCGCCCCCGGTCGTGGTGATGACCGCCTGGGCCTCGATCGACGGCGCGGTCGAGGCGATGCGGCGCGGGGCGCGCGACTTCATCGAGAAGCCGTGGGACAACCGCCGGCTACTCGCCACCCTCCGCACGCAAGTCGAGCTCGGCCGCGCGTTGCGGCGCAGCCAGCAGCTCGAACGCGAAAACCGTGCGTTGCGTCGTGACGGCCTCCCCGAGCTGATCGCCGAGTCGCCCGCGATGCAGCCGGTGCTCAAGCTCATGGAGCGCATCGGGCCGTCGGATGCCAACGTGCTCATCCTGGGCGAGCACGGCACCGGCAAGGAGGTCGTGGCCCGCTGGCTCCACGCCGCCTCGGCTCGGGCCGAGCGGCCGCTCGTCGCGGTGAACCTGGGGGGCATCCCCGACGGCCTGTTCGAGAGCGAGCTGTTCGGGCACGTGAAGGGTGCCTTCACCGATGCCAAGGTCGATCGCGTCGGGCGCTTCGAGCTCGCCGAGGGCGGGACGCTGTTTCTCGACGAGATCGCAAACCTGCCGCTGCCGCAGCAGGCGAAGCTGTTGCGCGTGCTCGAGACGGGCGAGTTCGAGCGCGTCGGATCGTCCAAGACACAGCGGGTGAACGTGCGCGTCATCTCGGCCACGAACGCGGACATCTCTGCCGAAGCGGCGGGGGGAAAATTTCGGCAAGACCTCTTGTTTCGCCTCAACACCGTCGAGGTCCGCCTCCCACCGCTGCGCGAGCGCCCCGAAGACATCCCGCTGCTCGCCAGCCATTTCGGGCGCCGCCATGCCGCGCGCTACCGCAAGCGGATCACGGGCTTCGCGGCGGACGCGATGCAGGCCCTCCGGGTGCATCCCTGGCCCGGCAACGTGCGCGAGCTCGACCACGCGGTGGAGCGGGCGGTGCTCCTGGCCGAGGGTGACGTCATCCGGGCGCGCGACCTCGCCCTGGGCGCGCCGAGCGACGGCGCGGCGGTGCTGGAGCGGATGAGTCTGGAGGAGGTCGAGCGAGTGCTCGTCCAGAAGGCCCTCACGCGCGCGGGCGGCAACGTGAGTGAAGCGGCGAAGGCGCTCGGGCTCTCCCGCAGCGCGCTGTACCGTCGCCTCAAGCGGCATGACTTCTGATCGTCGCGGCAAGCGCCTGAGACACGAGCGTCGCGTCCTGTTGCTCGCGTTCCTCACGGGCGTGCCTGGACTCGCCCTCGCCCTGGCCCTCCTGTGGCTGGGCGACTTCGCCCCGCGTACGCAGTGGACTCTCACCAGCGTCGTCGTGGTCGCCTGGCTCGCGATCGCCGCGACCCTGCGCGAGCACGTGATCCGTCCGCTCCAGACGGTCTCGAACATGCTCGCCGCGCTGCGGGAGCGGGATTTCTCGATGCGCGCCCGCGGGTCGAACCCGACGGACGCGCTCGGCCTGCTCCTGCTCGAGCTGAACGGTCTCGGCGAGGATTTGCGCGCCCAACGGCTCGGTGCGCTGGAGGCGACGGCGCTGTTGCGGCGCGTGATGGAAGAGATCGACGTCGCCGTGTTCGCGTTCGACGGCTCGCAGGCGCTGCGGCTCGTCAACCGCGCGGGCGCGGCGCTGCTCGGGCGGCCGCGCGAGCAGGCGCTGGGCCGCGGCGCGGCGGAGCTGGGGCTCGGGGCGTGCTTCACCGCGGACGCGCCAGGAGTGGTCGATCTCGAGCTGGCGGGGGCCCGGGGGCGCTGGGAGGTGCGGCGTGGCACCTTCCGTCAGGAAGGACTGCCGCACGAGCTGCTGGTGCTGGCGGATGTGAGCCGCACGTTGAGCCGGGAGGAGCGCCAGGCGTGGCAACGGCTCATCCGCGTGCTTGGCCACGAGCTCAACAATTCGCTCGCCCCTATCAAGTCATTGGCGCAGAGCCTCGCGGAGCTGGTACGGCGCGATCCGCCGCCACCCGACTGGCGGACGGACCTCGAGAATGGGCTCGGCGTCATCGCCAATCGGGCCGAGTCGCTCAGCCGCCTGATGGCGGCGTACGCGCAGCTCGCACGCCTGCCGCAACCGCGACTGGAACCGGTGTCGGTGGTGGAGTGGGTGCGCCGCGTCGCCGCGCTCGAGACCCGACGCGCGATCAGCGTGTGCCCCGGTCCAGCGATGACGGTCCAAGCCGATGGGGCTCAGCTCGACCAGCTGCTGATCAATCTCGTCCGCAACGCGGTCGATGCGACCTTGGACAGCGCAGCCGAACCCGAGGTGGGTTGGGCGGCGCAGAACGGCTGGCTGGAGGTCTGGGTGCGCGATGGGGGACCGGGCCTTGCCGACACGGGCAATTTGTTCGTCCCGTTCTTCACCACCAAGCCAAATGGCTCCGGGATCGGGCTCGTGCTCTCGCGCCAGATCGCCGAGGCGCATGGTGGCACGCTCACGCTCGCCAATCGTGACGATCGACGCGGTTGCGAGGCGCGGCTCTCGTTGCCGATCGTGGCTGGCTGATGCCGCGACCGCATCGTTGGTCCTTCGGCGCCGCCGTTCTCGGCCTCGTGCTCGCGTCCCGTGCCGTCCAGGGCCAGTGGGTGCACTTGGGCACGCGGCGGGTGGATTTCCGCACCGACCACGATATCGTGCGCACCGCCAGCGAAGGCCGATTTCGGCGCGTTCGCTTCGTGGTCGAGGGCGGCGACGTCGAGATGTTCGATGTGCGGATCACATTCGGGGACGGGGCCACGTTCTCGCCCCCCACCCGGTTCTCCTTCAAGGGGAAGGCACGCAGCCGCGTGATCGCACTCCCGGGCGCAGCGCGCGTCATTCGGTGGATCAATTTCTACTACCAGAGCGCCCTGGGCCGTGCGCAGGGCAAGGCCACGATCCACGTGTACGCCCGGCGGTGACGGTGCGCGTCTCAGTTGGTCCCGTACCGTCGTCTACTCCTGTCAAAACGTGATCCCGACCGGACCGTTCAGCCCAGTGCGGCCACCGCCGATCGTCGCGAGCGGCGCCGCGTTCCCGCTCGCCCCGGGCGCGTAGACCGTGATGCTGTTGCCGAGGGTGTTGGCTACATACAGGTTCCCGTCCGGGTCGAGGGCGACGCCCGTCGGACCGTTCAGGCCGGTGCTCGCTCCCACGATCGTCGTGAGGGGAGACGCGTTGCCGCTCGTCCCCGGTGCGTAGATCGTGATGCTGTTGCCGCCGGTGTTGGCGACATAGATCCTCCTTTGGCGATCGAGCGCCAGGCCGCTTGGGGCGTTGAGCCCCGTCAGGGTGCCGGCGATCGTGGCCGTCGGCGCCGCATTGCCCTTCGCATCGGCGGCATAGACAGTGATGCTGTTGCCGACGCCGCAGCAGCTTCCTCCCCGATTCGCGACATAGAGGTTGCCCGCGGCATCGCGGGCGATCGCGACCGGGGCGTTCAATCCGGTGGCACTGCCGGTGACCGTGCGGAACGGGTTCACCGCAGCAGCTGTGTCCGTGTGCCCCAGGGCACTGGGAGCGAATATCGTAATGCTCGGGTAACAACAGCTTCCTTCACTTCGGTACTGATTGTTGGTGACGTAGAGGTTGCCGCTCGCGTCGGCCGTAATTCCCGTGGGGTATCCCGTTTGCTGCGTGGGCGAGACGGTCGGAATCGTGGCACGCGGGGTGGCGTGCCCGCTCGCCCCCGCCGAATACTCCGTTACCGTGTTGTTAGCCGGGCTCGTGACATAGAGGTTTCCCAGAGCGTCCCGGGCGATTCCCCAATCCCGGTCGAACGACGGCCGGCGGTCCGCGACGATCGTCGCGGTCGGGGTCGCGTCCCCACTCGCCCCCGGCGCGTACACCGTGATCTGTCCGAGGATGCTGCTGACGACGTACAGCTTGCCCCCGGCGTCACGCGCGATCGTCGCCGGCTCGGCGAGCCCGGTATTGCTCCCCCGGATCGTGGTGGTGGGCGTGGCGTTCCCCGTCGCGCCCGGCGCGTAGACGGCCACGCTGTTCGCCCCGCTGTTGGCGACGTAGAGGTTCCCGGCGCCGTCGAGCGTGAGGCCGGCGGCGCCGGTGAGTCCGGTATTGCTGCCGGCGATTGTGCGAATCGGCGCAGCGTTGCCGTGCGCGCCTGCCGCGTACACGGTGATGCGGAACGACGTGCTCGTCGGACTCCAATTGGTGACGTATAGATTGCCCGCAGTATCGAACGCGATCCAGCTCGGGGAGTAGAGGCCGGTATTGCTGCCGGCGATCGAGTCGATCGGCCCCACGTTCCCGTTCGCCCCCGGTGCATAGATCAGGATCTCGCCGGCGGGGTTCGGGATCGTGCCACCGTTTGCCACGTAGAGGCGACCGGCGGTATCGAAGGCGATGCCGGTCGGCCTGGCGAGTCCTGTGTTGGCACCGGCGATCGTGTCGATCGGAGCGACGTTCCCCTCCGCGCCGGGCGCGTAAGCCGTGATCCTCGGGCCCGCCACGAGGTTCGAGACGTAGAGGTTGCCCTTGGCATCGAAGGCGATGCCGGTCGGGTAGGCCAGGGCGGTCTGGGCGCCGCTAATCGCGTGGATTGGTGCCGCGTTTCCGGTCGCGCCGGGGGCGAAGACGAGGACCTGGTCGCAACAGTTGGCAACGTAGAGGCGCCCGGCCGTGTCTAAGGCGACACCGGCGGGGTAATACAGTCCGGCGCTGCTGCCGCCGCCCAAAATCGCGGTCCGCGGGACGACGTCCCCGCTCGCCGCCGCTGCGTAGGCCGTGACGCTGTTGCCACTGCTGTTCAAGACGTAGAGCAGGGGACCGGCCCCCGATACGCCCGTCACCCCCTGGTCCGCCGTGCAGGCAGCCGCCATGAGCAGTGCGGCGACCCACCGTCCCGGGCGGAGAAGAGCGTTCGGTGTGAAAGGGGTCATCGCGAAACCCTCCGTGACGCGCCGCCGCTGAGACGCCACAGCACCAACTCGTGTTGCTCGGGCGCTGCAATCCTAAGGCCAGCTTGCCTCGCATGCTCGGGGACGACGCCGATGCCGCGCGCCTGCCACAGGGAGGACCAAGCAGCTCCTCCCGCGCGAGTCGCGATAGGTTCTGTGCGACTCTCGCGACCAAGGTCGCCACCATCCCGACGCCGAGCAGCACCAGCGTCGCGTTGGCGACGAGGTACAGGGTTGGTCCCGGAGCGAGCACCGCGAGCACGCCGTTCGCGGCAATCAGCATGATACGAATCTCGGTCGGACCGAGCCGGCCATAGGCGAGGCGGAACACCCCGAACACATTCGATTCTAGATAGACGTTGATTGACAGGCCGAGGTAGACGATCACCAGCCCAAGCGCCACGCACGGGCTCACATACGGCGACAGTGCCACGCCGACCCCGATGACGGCGGTCGAAAACGCGTCGACGACGTGGTCGACATAGTAGCCGTAGCGCGGCCGCTCGGTGCCGCGCACGCGGGCCAATGTGCCGTCGAGGCTGTCCCCCAGCCACTGCACGACGAGACACGCACTCCCGGCCCAGAGCCATCCCGCGCCGACGCGCGAGAGCGCGTACGCGGCGCCCACACCGAGCGCGCCGAGCACGCCCAACGCGGTGAGGTGGTCGGGGGTCACAACCGCCGGCAGCCGCGCCGCCACGGCGCGCAGCAGCCGCCGCTCCGGGTCGGCCAGGAGAAACGTCAGCTCGCGCTTGGCCGGAGCCACGGCAGCATCCTCAACGACGGGATCAGCAGCAGCACGAACAACGCGACGAGGAGCCAGGTCGGCAGCCGCACCGCCACGCCGAACCACGCCAGCAGGGCGTAGCGCGGCGCCGAGCGCGCCGCGACCGCGACGAGGTAGCGCTCCAGAGGGTAACCCGTGGTGAAGGCGAGCGCTTTGAAGGGGAAGAAGGGAAGGGGCGTGAGCCCGGAAAGAGCGATCGTCGCGAACGGGAAACGACGAAACAACCGATCCGCCCAAGTCGCGCCCTGAGAGGGCGCGCTTGCATCGCAAAACCGTCGGATCAGCGGGACAAACACCCGGTGGTCCACCAGCGCGGCCGCTACCGTTCCGGCGGTCGCGACGAGCGTGGTGGGCCAGACGCCGAGCCGCGCGCCGTACCAGATGACGGCCGGCTCGTGCGGGAGCACGGCGAGCGCGACGTTCGACAGGAAGGCGTAGCCGAGCAGGGTGACCGCTTGCATGGGCGCACGCTCGCCCCGCGGTCTCAAGCCAGTTTCAAGTCGGTCGGGGCCAACTTGGGGCACACCAGGCGTCCGCGGCGGCGACCGGTCGATGAGATGACGTACGCAAATCGTTGTGGGACTTAGCGGAGGGCACAGGACTCGAACCTGTACGGGCTTGCGCCCAGCGGTTTTCAAGACCGCCGCCTTACCAGTTAGGTCTAGCCCTCCCAATTGCTGTTGCTGAACTTAGCGACCGCGAAAACCCTGAGAAGGGGTCGATTGTGCCCTAACTGTGCCGGTAAATTGCTGCGCCACGGCCTGCCCTACCAATCAATCCCGTCGCCGTGGTGCTCGGCCCTCGAGGACTGGCTCAGCCTCTCGACCGATCAAATCGCCGCGCTGGGCGATGCCGGTCTTGGGCAACGACGAGCCAGCACCAAACCCCAACACTGAGCGCGCGCTGTGGCCGGCGCACCTGGGGGTCGGGGAGGGCGGAGCGCGGCGCGTGAGCCGCAGTGACCCCCGGGAAAAGACGGTCCAAGCCCACCCGTGGCGCCCGCGCGTCGGGGCAACTCCGCAACCTGGTGTAGGGCGAGTGCGACGGAGCGAGTGGGAGAATACCCCGGTACCTGGTCATCAGTGACCTGACGGCGACGTTTACAAGTGGTACACGACTTGCGGCCCCTGCCCACGACCCGCGGCTGCGCGCGGTTTTAGGGAGGCGGTGGTGCGAATCGGGTTGTTGTTAGGACGATCGTTTACGGACGGGCGCGTCCTCCGCATCCGCACCGACGTGGCCATGAGCGTCGCGCGCGCCGAGGGTCGTCCATGACGCCCGTTCGGTCGCCCGGCATCCGCACGCTCCTCCTGTACGCCCAGGACCGGCAGGGCCTCGGCCACATCACCCGTAGTCTCACCATCGCCCGCCATCTGCTGGCGCGCTACCCGAACGCAGTCGTGTACCTCGCGACCAAGTCCGCGCTCGCGGGCCATTTCACGTTGCCCGAGCGGTGCGACTACATCAAGCTGCCCTCCCTCCTCAGCCCGGACGGCTGCCAGCGGACGGCGCTCGAGGAAGAGGACGCGAAGCGGCACTTCCGCGAGCTCCGTGGCACGATCCTCAGGGACGCCGCGCTCGGGCTGGCGCCGGACTTGGTGCTGGTGGATCACGAGCCGCTCGGCGCCAAGGGCGAGTTCGCCGCCGGCCTCCGCGCGCTGAAAGCCGCGTGTCCCGCCACGCGGTTCGTGTTCGGGCTGCGCGACATCATGGACGACCCGGAGCGAATTCGCGAGCAGTGGCGCGAGCTCGGCGTGTACGACGCGCTCGAGCACCTGTACGACGGCATCGCGGTGTACGGCTCGCCCGCGCTCCACGACGTGGCCGAGGCCTACGCCATTCCGCGGGCCGTGCGGCCCAAGCTGCATTACTGCGGTTACATCGTGCGCGAGCCTTCGCGGGTCGATCCCGCGGTGGTGCGGCGCGAGCTCGGCCTGCCCGAGGGGGCGGCCCTGGTGCTGGCGACGGTCGGGAGCGGCAGCGACGGGTTCCCGGTCCTCGATGCGGCAGTCGCGGCCCTCGAGCGGTTGGCGGCGAAGCGCCCCGAGCTCCGCGCGATCGTCGTCACGGGGCCCTTCATGCCGGCGGATCAGCGGGCGGAGCTCGAGCGCCGGGCCACGGCGTCGTGCCGCGTCGTCCCCGAGGCCGATACGCTGCGCTTGTTCGCGGCCGCCGACGCGGTAGTGAGCATGGGCGGCTACAACAGCGTGTGCGAGGCGTTGGCCGCCGCCCGACCGATGGTCATCGTGCCGCGGGCCACTGCCAAGGTCGAGCAGACGATTCGCGCCGAGCTGCTGGCGGCGCGGGGCCTCGTCTCGTGCGTCCATCCGCGCGAGCTCGCGCCGGACCGCCTCGCCGAGGCCATCGAGGGGGTGCTCGGTTGCGATCGTGCCGCCCACGCGCGCCGCGTGCGCGAGGTCATCCCATCGTTCGACGGCGCGACGCGCCTCACGGCCTACCTCGCGCGTTGGCTCGGGGGAGACTGACGCGATGCGCCTCGAGTTCGCTCCGAGCCCCGAGCGGCGCGCCTCGCTGCGCGCACAACGCGCGCGCCTGGAACAGCCGGCCGAAGTCCTGACGGTCCTGGGCTCCGAGCTCGCGACCGACGTCGCCGCGACGGGCGTGGCGTGTAGCGTCGAGAGCGTACACCCCGATCGCTTCGTCCTCCGGGCCCGCGTCCGCACGCGGCTCGGCGAGTGGCGCTCGTATGCGCTGAAGGCGTACGCCGACGACTTCGGCGCTCGCGTGTGGGCGCACGCGCGGGCCCTGGCCGCGTGCCGCGAGCTGACGCCCGGTGGCGTGTGTCTGCCGATTCGCTACCTCGCGCGCGAGCGCCTGCTGGTGTTTCCGTGGGTGGACGGTCGCTGCCTCACCGACATCGGGGACGACAAGGCCCCGGAGCTGTTTCGGCGCGCGGCGTGTCTCGCCGCGAGCCTGCATCGCCTCGCGCTGGCCCCGGAGCCGCCGACCACCCCGGAACAACTCATCGCGCAGCTCGGGGCGCGGTGCGAGCGGCTGCGGCGGCGCCGGCCCGAGGCGGCCCCCGTGATGGAACCCCTGGTGTCGGCGCTCACGGACGCGGTGAGCTCGCTCGAGCCGGCGGAGCCCGCACCGGTGCACGGGGACCTGTGGGCGGGACAGTTCCTGTGGACGGGCGAGCGTCTCGTGCTGCTCGACCTGGACGCCTTCGGCTACACCGATCCTGCATACGACGTGGGCCATTTCCTGGCGCAGCTCGAGCGGGGGGGACTCGTCGATCCCGTGCTGGCGGCGCGCGCCCATCGGTTACGGGCCACGTTTCTCGATGCCTACACCACGTCGATGCCCGCGGTATCGGCCCGCAACGTCGCGTTCTACCGTGCCCTCACGCTCACCCGTAAGATCCACACGGTGTGCCGGACCGACCCCGCCGGGTGGCCCCGACTCGCCGTCGAACTGGCCCGGCGCGCCCGCGCGGCGCTCCAGGAGATGGCGCCCGCCGCCGTGAGCGCCCGATGAGCGCGCCGGTCACGCTCCCGTCTCCGGAGCTGGAGGTCGCCTTGCGCGCGACGCTCGGCGGCGTGAGTGGTCCCGCAGCCCGGCTCGACGCATGGACCGCGACCCTGGTCACGCGGCATGGACGGCGCCGCGTCATGCGCTTCGAGCTCGACGCTCGCCTCCCGGGCCGCGCCGACCCGCAGCGCCTCGATTGGGTGGGGAAGTTCTACGACGAGGATGTCGAGGCGCGGCGGGTCGCAGGCCTGCTCGAGCGTCTCGCCTGTTGCGACGGCATGCGGCGAGGCGCGTTTGTCGTGCCCACGCTCCTGGGCTACTACGCCCCGCGCTACCTCGTCCTCATGACGTATGAGACAGGCGAGGAGGTGACTCCGGCCCTCGCGCGTACGGGCCCCGTCGTGCTGGAGGCAATCGGACGCGCGTTGGCGGCGCTGCACGCGGTCAGTCCGCCGGCCGCGCTTCCCCGCGTCACGACGCCCGCCGAGGTTCTCGAGCGGGTACGGGCTCGCGTCGCCGCGCTGTGCGAGCGGGTTCCCGAGGCCGGGGACGTCCTGCGGCGCGCCGTCGCGTGGCTGGAACGAGAACCTCCCGTCGACCCTCGGGCTCCGACGCTCCTGCACGGCGATTTCGGTCCCGCGCAACTGCTGTGGCGTGGTGACCGGGTCGTGATCTTCGACTTCGACCGCGCCACGCTCGGCGATCCGGCGCTCGACCTCGGAACCGTGCTGACCCAGTTCCGCCGCAGCACGCTGCGCAAGCCCGGCCGCCTCGGCGACTTCGCCACGTTGCGCGCGACTCTGATCGATGCCTACGCGCGTCACGCGGGCCGCGAGCCGGGGCTCGCGGATCGGGTCGGCTGGTATGAGCGGGCCACGCTGTTGCGCAAGATTCATTCGTTGCTGTTCGACACGACTCGCCACCCGGAGCCCGCGGCCCTCGAACGGCGTCGGGCTGAGGCGGTGCGCTTACTGGAAGAGGTTGCCGCCGCGGTCGGGTCGGGCTCAGGATGATCGCGTCACCCGCCGTGCACCAAGACGCGCCTGCCGCCGAACCTGGCAAGCTAGGGTTTCCCTTCGATCCGGACTTTCCGCAGCTCGAGATCGCGAGCGATCCCGCGCGGATGCTCGAGGTGTTCCGCGCTCACCTGGAGCCGGTCGCGGGGAAGGCCTATCACATCGACGCCTGCGTGCCGGTCCGGTTTCGGTGCCGGCAGTCCACATCGCGCTGCGTCCTTCAGTACTCGCTGCGCGTGATCGACCGGGGGACGGGAGGCGCGTTCGACCGGTGGGTCACCGGCGTGGTGTACTCGCGGGCGGGGGAAGCCGAACGCCTGTGGCGGGAACTCGCGGCCACGGATCCGAAGCGCTCGATTCCCGATCGGTGGCGCACCTTCGAGCCACTCGCCTACGTCCCCGAGCTCGGGATGTTGGTGCAAGTCTTTCCATATGATCGTCAACTCCGCGGCCTCGGCCGGGTGCTCGCAACCGAGGGCCAGGAGTTCGCGCCGCTCCTGCGGGCGCGGGTGGGTGCGGGTGAATGGAGCGCTGGCGCCGGGCGCCTCGAGCTTCTGCGCTATCGCCCCGAAATCGGCGCCGCCCTGCGCTACACGCTGGAGCTTCGGGACAGGCGGTCGGAGCGCTCCCAGACGCGTCGCTGCTACGTGAAGGTGTGCCGTCCCGGGCGTGGCGCCGCCACTTTCCAGTTGATGGAGACGCTCTGCGCGGGGCATGCCGAGGCCGGGTCGGCGTACGGCATCGTACGGCCACTCGCCTATCTCGACGAGCTCGACACGCTCGTCGTCGACGAGGCGCCCGGCACCTCGTTGCTTGTGGTCCTGCGAGAACGCGACGATCCGATGCCGGCGGTGCGCGCCGCCGCGCGCGCCCTCGCCGCGTTCCACCTGAGCGGTCCAGCCATTGGACCGCACGAACCCCTGGCAGAGCAGATCCACGACGTCGAGCGGGCCGCCTCGCTGCTCGAATGGGCGTGCCCGGAGGTGAGCGACGACATCCGGGCCGTAGCCGCCACGGTCGTCGCCGACCTGACGGAAGCGCCGCCGACGCCGATCCACGGCGACTTGAAGGCCGATCACCTCTTCATTGCAGGCGATCGGGTCACCATCATCGATTTCGATCGCGTCGCCGTGGGCGATCCCGTCCGTGACCCCGCCCGTCTCTACGCCTATCTGACGGGTCGCGTCGGGCTCGATGCGGTGCCAGCGGAGCGGGCGCAGGCAGGCGCCGCGGCGTTCGTGGACGCGTACTTCGCCCACGTACCAGCCGAGTGGCGCGAGAGATTTGCGCTGCAGTGCGCCGGGGCCTTGCTGGAAGTGGCGACCGGCCTGTTCCGCAGCCAGGAGCCCGGGTGGCGGCGCATGGTGAGCACCGCGGTCGCGGAGGCCTGCCGTGCCCTGTCCCCACGATGGGCATGAAGCACCTCGGCCTCACCCTATGGCTATGGGAGACGTCTCAGGGGTCGCTTCGCGCTCGCCGGAACCGCCCCAAACAAGACCCGTCACCGCGCTCGGCCCACGCCTCGCGCACATAGCCCAACCGCGAGGCCGCGACGAGCAGTTGCGCCTCGAGGCGCGCGGAAAAGTAGCCCCCGACGGCTTCGTAGCCTTGCCCTAGCGCGGAGAGAAATTCGCCGAACTCCACGCCCAGGGCGAAGCTGTCGCTCTGGTCGAGGTACGTGATGAAGACATCGGGCGGTGCGCTCATGGAGACCCTGCCTCCGGTGTTCCGTCTATCCCCTGAAGATGCCTGAGGGCGACTCGAGGTCACGGGTACGTCAAGCGCTCGGCGCAGCAGGGTCTAGCCCTCCCGACCGCTGTAGGCTAGAGTCGCGGCGTGAACATGGTCACTCTGCTGCGCGCCTCGTCCTCCGATCCCCTGGTCCCGCTCGTCTTCCTCGGCGTCGCCCTGACCGTGGCAGTCACCGTCGCGCTGGCCAACCGGATCATCACCAACCGGAGGCGCAAGGGCTACCAAGGCTTCTGCTTCGAGCGCGGCTACCGGTTCGAGCCGGAGCGTCCCGGGGAAGAAGCACGCCACGTGGCCACGTGCCGCGTGTTCTCGGAAGGGCACCGGCGGAAGTGGGGGTTCACCATCGTTGGTACGAGCGGCGGCACACCATTCACCGCGTTCGAGTACAGGTGGACCACGGGCTCCGGGAAAAGCTCGCAGACACACCGCATCGGCGGCCTGCTGTGGACCATGGAGCGTCCGCTGCCTCAGTTCCTCGTCACGCCCGAGGGCCTCTGGGCCCGGATCGTGGCGCACTTCGGAGGCCAGGACATCGACTTCGCTGAATCGCCCGAATTCTCGAGCGCCTATAGACTGCGGGGGAGTGATGAGGCCGCGGTGCGCGCGTTGTTTACGGCGGCGCGCCGCCAGGTGTTCGAGCTGGTCCAGGGCCAGCACGCCGGCGGCGCCGGCCCGGAGCTGATGTGGTGGCGGGACGGCGCACTGCCGCCCCCCGATCAGTTCGACACGTTCCTCATGGAAGGCGAGCGCATCCGGGCCGCCTTCGCCCGCGACTAAAGCCTCGACTGACGCCAGGCGAGAAGCTCGGGGTGAACAGACACTCGGCTCGTTGTGTCTGGGTCGCCAGATTCGGACCTGGTCGAGAACCTGACGGGACCCGCACAAAATCCTAAAACCACCGAGCCGGCCGTCTCGGCCGTCGGAACAAGGTTTGCCCCGTCGGCACCTACCGGAAATCAATCGAGACAACGGCAACCGGAGGTGCCCGATGAAACGTCACGTGTCATCGCTGGGCGGTTGGGCGATAGCGAGCGCGGGTCTCACGTCGATGTTTGCTGCGTGTTCCAATAACACGGCGACGAGCGTCGCCGCCCGAGAATACCTCGAAACCCGGCTCGTGGCCGACACGGCCGGGCTCGGTGCGGCGAGTGTCGATACCAGCCTCAAGAATCCGTGGGGCATGGCGTTCGGGCCGACCGGCGTCCTCTGGGTGAGCGACAACCATTCCGGCGCATCGACGCTGTACGACACGACCGGTGCGAAGCGCGCGCTCATCGTCGCGGTGCCCTCCAGCGGCAGCGCCACGGGTGGCGCCCCCAGCGGGATCGTCTACAATCCCACGACCGATTTCATCATTCCGGGGAGCAGCAAGGCGCTGTTCATTTTCGCCGGCGAGGATGGCGTCATCTCCGCATGGAACGCGAGCACGGGCAACGCCACGCTCGTGGCCGACCGCTCGGCGAACGGCGCGGTGTACAAGGGCCTCGCGCTGGCCGCCAACGGCGGCGCGAACTTCCTGTTCGCGACCGACTTCAAGCAGAACGGTGTGGACGTGTTCGACGCCGCGTTTCACTTCGTGCAGTCGTTCACCGATTCCACTGTGCCGGCGGGATACGGCCCCTTCGGCATTCAGGCGATCGGGGCCCAGTTGTACGTCACGTTCGCCAAGCAATTGGCGCCGGACAATCAGGACGACCAGGCCGGGCCTGGGAACGGCTACGTCGATGTCTTCAATACGGACGGCACCCTCGCCAAGCGGTTCGCAAGCCGGGGCACCTTGAATTCCCCGTGGGCCGTGGCGCTCGCGCCGGCCGGGTTCAGTGGGTTCAGCCGCGATCTGCTGCTCGGGAACTTCGGGGATGGCCGGATCGGGGCGTATGATCCGACCACCGGGAGCTTCATCGACTTCCTGCGCGATGGCACGGGCAACCCGATCGTGATCGACGGCCTCTGGGGACTCACCTTTGGTCCGAGCGCAGACTCGACGGCGCTGTTCTTCACGGCCGGTCCGGACGGCGAGGCCCACGGTCTACTGGGCACCCTCACGCCGAAGTAACCGAGCCGCGACTAGCGCTCGCTCGGCGGGTTGAACCCGTAGGTCGTGTTCTTGAAGACCGAGTCGGCGACCACGAGCGCCCGGGTCGCCAGCTCCGGCTTGCGCTGCCGCAGCACCTGCGCCAGTGCCTGGTACACGATCCCGTAGGTGGCGAGGATCGATTCCGACGGCCGGTCTACCCAGCCCCGCGGCCGCAGGCGTCCGGCGGCCGCGCGATGATACACGTCGAACGCGAGCGCCGTGGTGCGGGGGAGGTTGATGGCTCCGAGCCCGGCCCCGAGCGACACGATGCTGTCGGATGGCGTGAGCGGCTCCCGGTGCAGCTTGCGCGCGAACCCTTGACCCTCCAGGTAGTCGCTCAGGCCGAACAGGTCGGCATACGGGCCGACGGTGCGGGAAAAATAGATGGGCCGCTTGCCCATCTGGTCCTTGATCGCTTCGAGCACGATCACGTCGGCCCGCTCGAGATACTGACGGCCGAGCTGTTGCGGATCGAGCGACACGCTGACCCCGCCCAGGTTCACCAGTCGCTTCTGGTCGAGCCAGTAGACCGGCTCGAGGTGCGCGAGCTGCTCGTCGGTGTAATCGAGCAGCCGGCCCGCCGGCTTGGGCCACGCCTGCCCGCGGTAGATCGACGGGGCGGCGGTCGAGTCGAACGTGGCGAGCGGCCGGCGCTGCAGCTGACGCAGGTACCAGTCGGTGTTGGCGAGCGACAGGTTCACCACCGTCACGTCCTGGCGGATGTGCTCCACTTCCTGCGCGTACCACAGGGGGAAGGTGTCGTTGTCCCCCGCGGTCACGAGCACGCCGTACGGCTCGACCGACTGCAGCATGTCGTAGGCGAAGTCGCGCGCCAGCGTCTCACCCTTGCGCGACGCGGTGAGGTGGTTGCCGACCAGCGGCACGAGCGCGAGCGCCAGCACCGGAGTCGCGAGCAGCCAGCGGCGGGCCGGGTCGGGCTCCCGGGTCTCGAGCGACTCCGTCAGCCATTCCATCAGGGTCGCGAGTCCCATGCCGACCCACACGCCCCACAGCGCGAACGAGGCGATGAAGAAGTAGTCGCGCTCGCGCACCTCGTGCAGCGGCTGCGGCAGGTCGGGCCGCTGCGAGTAGCCGTACTTGAAGTTGAGGTAGAAGATCAACAGCAGCGTGAGCGTCGCCATCAGCGTCGTCATCGCGACGGCCGTGCGGCGGTCGGCCTTCCAGTGCCGGTACGCGCCCAGCGAGCCCACGAACGCGAACAGCACGGCAACCGCCCCCCGCCACCCGGTGGCCAAGTCGCGCCCCCACTGCCATGTGAAGTACTGGATCCACATGCCGATCTGCGCCTGGGGCGTCGCCTGGCGCTGCCACACGGGCGGCTTGCCGTACTGCTGGCGCGTGAGCACGTCCCACAGAGCCGCTCGCGTAGTGGGCTCGCCCTCGTTGATCGCCGGGAAATGCGCCGCCCGGATCGGCAGGAACAGGTACACCGACACCCCCACCGCCGCCACCAGCAGCACCGCGAGCGCGAAGTCGCCGTTGCGCGCGTAGGCAACCGCGTACACCAGCGCCGCCGCGAACAGCACGGCGGCGAGCTTCAAGGGCGTGGAGCTCTCGAGCCCGCTCGCCACGATCAGCGCGTACGCGCTGCAGAACACCAGCCACTGCGACCACTCGACGCGCCGGGCCGCGAGCCCCCCAAGTCCCATCGCACGCTCCTGCTTGAGCGGCGGATACAAGAGCACCATCACCACGGGGCCCACCAGCACCCCCATCATGTGGTTCGTGGAAGTCAGCGCCAGCAGGTACACGATCATCAGGAGATGGTGATCGTGCCCTTCGCCGGGGGGCTGGTCGTCCCAGCGCACGATGAGCCACAGCACCAGTGCGATCGACAAGAGCGACAGCGTGTACACCTTCTCGTTCACCACCGACTGGTTCCACACCGTGAACGCGGTCGCCGCGCTGAGCGCGCCGGCCACGGCGGCGAGGCGCCGCGGCAGCCGGGCCGGAACCCAGCTCCGCATCCACCGCTCGCCCACCAGGAACCAGCACCCTGCCGCCACCGCGCTCGTCACCGCGGCGAGCAGGTTGATCCGCTCGGCATACGCCGCCGCCAGGGGCAAGAGGCCCCAGGTGTGGGCGATCAGCGTGAACAGCGGATTCCCCGGCGGGTGCGGGATGCCGAGCACGTACGCCGCGGCGATGTATTCCGACGTGTCCCAGAACTGGGTGGTCGGGGCGAGCGTCGCGACGTACAGGATCAGGGCGCCGAGCGCGACGCAGCCCGCCCACAGATACGGCGGGCGCTCCGCTTCCGCCGCCGCCGCCAAGTCGTCCACAGTCCTGTCCAGCCTCGTCAATTGATCAGTCGTCATGCTCGCTCGTTGGGATCAGTTGCCGGCGGCGCGCCGCTCGGCGGGGAGGCCGTACGTGGTGTTGGCAAGGATCGCGTCGCGCAGCACTCCCGCCCGCGCCGCCAGCGCCGGGTCTTGGCCCGCCAGCGCGGCGGCGATGGTGTCATACACGAAGACATAGCCGAGCAGGCTGTTCTGCGACGGCACGTCGACCCAGCCCCGCGGGCGTGGGCGGGCCGCCGGCTCGCCGCCCTGGTACACGCCGAACGCCAAGGCGCTCGTGCGGGGCACGTTCACGAAACCGCGGCCCGGCAGCAGGCGCACGCTGTCGCTCGACGCCGCCGGCCGGGGCAGCACGCGGCGCACGAGCCCCTCGCCCACCAGATAGGCCCCGAGGCCGAGCCGGTCGGCGTAGTTGCCGGTCGAGCTGGAGAAGTAGATCGGTCGCCTGCCCACCTCGTCCTTGATGATTTGCAGGACGGCCAGATCGGAGCGCTCGAGATACGGATGCCCCAACGCGTTCGGGTCGAGGGCGACGGTGACGGGTCCCAGGCGGCCCGTGACGGGCTGCGACAGCATCAGGTAGGCCGGGAGCGTGTCCGCCGGCCCGTCGAGGTAGAACCGGCTCATCCACGGGGACGTGGGGCGCGGCCAGCGCTGGTCGCGATACAGCGCCGGCGCGAGGGCGGGCGCGAACGTCTCCGGCGGGCGGCGCTGCAGCTGGCGCAGGTACCAATCCGTGTTGGCGAGCGACAGCACCAGCACGCTCACGTCCCTCCGCACGCCCTCGACCTCCTGTGCATACCACAGGGGGAACGTGTCGTTGTCGCCGGCCGTCACCAACAGGGCGTACGGGTCTACGGACTGCAGGACGTCATGCGCGTAGTCGCGCGCCAAGGTCTCGCCCGAGCGCGGCGCCGTGAGCCGGTTGCCGGCGAGAGGGACGAGGGCAGCGAGCAAGACGACGGCCGACAGCGCCCACCGCCGCGCGGGGGCGTGAGTCGGAGCGCGGGTCGCGACCGCTTCCTGGATCCGTGCCATCACGGTCGCGAGGCCCATGCCTACCCACACGCCCCACGCGGCGAACGACGCGATGAAGAAGTAATCCCGTTCGCGGACCTCGTGCTCCAGGCCGGGGGCGCTGTACGGCTGCGAGTAGCCCCACTTGAAGTTGAGGTAGAACACGAGCGCGACGGTCAAGGTGAGCATGAGCGCGGTCATGGCGACGGCGGCCCGGCGCTCCGCGCGCCAATGACGTCGCGCCCCCAGGAGTCCCAGCGCCGCGAACAGCACCGCGAGGGCGCGCTGCGGCCCCGCCATCCAGTCCCGCCCGAACTGCCAGGTGAAGTATTGCACGTAATTCAACAGCTGTTGTCCGTACAGGAGGAGCGTGTGGCCGGGGTTGTCGTCCCCCGCCGGATACATCGGGTTGTCGAACACCGACGGCTTGCCGAACTGCTCGCGCGTCAAGACGGCCTTGAGCGCCGGCCACGTGGTCGCGTCGCCCTGGTTGAGATAGGGGTCGAGGTGCGCCCGAATCGGAATGAAGAGATTGACGCTCGTCCCGACCACGGCGACGAGCAGCGCCGCGATGAGGAACCGCGGGCGGAAGAGCACCCGGGGATCGGTAGCGAGGACATAGACCAGGACCGCGGGCGCCACCAGGAGGCCCATCAGGTGGTTGGTCGCCGACAGCGCGAGCAGGTAAACGATCAACACGAGGTGGTGGTCGCGCCGCGGGCCCTCGAGCTGGTCGGCCCATCGCACCGCCAGCCACAGCACCAGCGCGATCGTCAGCATACTCAGCGTATAGACCTTCTCGTTCACGACCGACTGATTCCAGACGGTGAACGTCGTGAATCCCACGAGCGTCCCCGCCGTCGCCACGGCGCGCCGCCAACGTACGGGCGCCACCATGGCTCGCAGCCACCGCTCTCCGATGAGGAACCAGGTGCCGGCAGTCACCGCGCTGGTCGTCGCGGCCAAGAGATTGATCCGTCGGGCGTAGTCGCCGGCGAGGGGCAGCAAGCCCCAGACGTGCGCCAGTATGATGAAGAAAGGATTGCCGGGAGGATGGGGGATTCCGAGCGCGTGCGCGGCGGCGATGTACTCCGAGGCGTCCCAGAACTGCGTGGTCGGTGCCAGCGTGAGCACGTACAGCACAAGCGTGCCGACGGTCACGAGGCCCGCCCACCAGTAGGGAGGGCTTTCAGGAGCGGCGGTGTGCGGCGCCCTCCGTAGATCCGTCATACGCTCGCCACCGGTCAGTGCCTGAACTGTCGAATACCCGTGAACACCATCGCCACCCCCGCCTGATCGGCCGCCGCCACCACCGCTGCGTCCTTCACCGAGCCGCCCGGCTGGATGATCGCGCTCACCCCCGCCCGAGCCGCTTCTTCTACACCGTCCGCGAACGGAAAGAACGCGTCGGAAGCTAACACCGCCCCGGCCGGATCGTGCCCCTGCTGGCGCGCCTTGTGAATGGCCAGGAACGAGGCGTCCACGCGCGACATCTGGCCCGCGCCTATCCCGATCGCCGCCCGGTCGCGGGCCAGCAGGATGGCGTTCGACTTGACCACCCCCACGGCCACCCACGCGAAGCGCAGGTCCCGCCACTCGGCGTCGGTGGGAGCGCGCCGGGTGACGACCTTCCACCCCGCTTCGTCGGCCGCCCGTGCCGCGCAGGAGCGCTCCTGCACCAGGAACCCTCCCCGGATTCGCTTGTAGTCCCAGCCCGCGGCGTCGCCCGCCGGCAGCCGCACCACACGCAGGTTCTTCTTGTCCCGGAACACGCTCAGCGCGTCGTCCGCGAACGCGGGGGCCACCACCACCTCCACGAACAGGTCGCGCATCGCCTCCGCGGCACCGCGATCGACGGCGACGTTCAAGGCGATCACGCAGCCGAATGCGGAAGTGCGGTCGGTGGCAAAGGCGCGCTCGTACGCCTCGCGGGGCGAGCGCCCCAGCGCGATACCGCACGGGGTGGTGTGCTTGATGATGACGCACGCCACGGCGTCCGAACCGGCCCACGGCGCGACCGCCGCGACGGCGGCGTCCACGTCGAGCAGGTTGTTGAACGACAGCTCCTTGCCATGGAGCTGCTCCAGGTCGCGGATCCCGGGCTCGGACGCGGCGTACAGCGCGGCCGCCTGATGCGGGTTCTCCCCGTAGCGCAGCTCCTGGCGGCGCGCGAGCGCGAGGGTGATCCGCTCGGGCCATCCCGGCGCGTCTTTGGTCAGGTACCCGTGGATCGCGGCGTCGTAGGCGGCAGTGTGGGCGAAGACTTTGGCGGCCAGGTCCTTCCGTAGTTCCGTGTTCCCCGGGGACCCCGGGCTTGCGCCCGGGGTCAGTTCACCTGCTTTCAGCCCCGCGATCACAACCGGATAATCGTCCGGATCGACGACCACGATCACATCCTGGTGGTTTTTTGCGGCCGAGCGGAGCATCGAGGGGCCGCCGATGTCGATCTGCTCGATCGCCTGTTCGAAGCCGACGCCGGGCTTCGCGACCGTCTCGCGAAACGGATAGAGGTTGACGGCCACGAGATCGATCGGGGTGATGCCGTGCTTCGCCAGCGCGGCG